>Ga0065711_1004374_pt1 | contig 42449 bp, 26 predicted proteins | sample Hoacrofraction12_FD_59098 | JGI IMG/M metagenome (GOLD analysis project Ga0065711, IMG submission 59098) | Hoatzin crop microbial communities from Cojedes, Venezuela - Epithelial fraction 12 v2 (version 2) | ecosystem: Host-associated > Birds > Digestive system > Esophagus > Crop | place...
CCGCCTGGACAAGGTCCTCTACAGCCTACTGTAGGTGACCCTGCTTTGGCGGGAGGGTTGGACTAGATGACCCACAGAGGTCCCTTCCAACCCCTACCATTCTGTGATTCTGTGATTCTGTGATTCCTTCCTAACATCTCCACGACGGCGAGCCGCCTCCATCCTCCGCCACCACCGACGGCCTCTTTTGGCTGTTACCCCAAGTCACTGCTCCATCTCGGAGCACCTATGGGGAAGTACAAAACACCTTCTTTAAGGACTAAATCGTGCAACCTTTAAGCAGAACAGTTCAAAAGACCTATGTAAGGGCACGGTTTTGTTATCTGTCCTAACCCGCACCCGCCTTCCAGGCTTTGTCCTATCTCAAACCTGAGCAGCAGAAACGGGAAGGATCAGAGCGTTCGCGTATTCCAGAGCACTGGAAAGGCTTTGCACGAGTGAAACAGCAGAACAGAGGTCTAAGAAGCTTACCAGATAGTTGCACTTGACACATTTCTAATTTTTCGTGTCAGAAAGTGATAAATGCCACTGACGTATTTACGAAACAAGGTTATTGCAGGCCAAAACATCAAAATACCTTGCCCTTTCACGGAAGTGTTTTCAAGGGCTCCTGATAATCAGCTTATTTAAAAGTAGCCAAAAGCCTCTGCTGAGTTTCTGAGGTTAGTTACGAAAGCACTGGTTTGTTACAGACCTCTGAATTCAGAGTCTGATTTTTAGAAGGAAGAACGATCTGCACACACGTAATTGTATTCTGTTAATATTTCATGAATTTATATGAAACAGATTTATACTACAAAAGGATTTCCATACACACCAACGGGGCAAGAAAGCCAAATAGTCTCCATAAATCCCCAGACCTTCCAAAATTCACTCTTCCCTGAATGTGCTGATTATTGAGAAGTTTTACCAGAAAAGGAGTGAAAATGAAACTACTCTGCCAGTAAGTCTGACTTCAGACTTGGGCCCACTCCATGGCACCTGCACAGCCTTTAATTAGAAAGTGAATCTCTAACCAGGTGTAGATACTGATCTGTAGATACTGATCACCCACCTCCCGCAACACTTCACCAGAAGCAAGCTAAAGACTGTTTCAGCAAAGTGCAATCATAGAATCACAGAACCATTAAGGTTGGAAAAAGCCTCTAAGATCATCAAGTCCATCCATCACCCCAACACCCCCATGTCTGCTAAACCACGTCCCCAAGTGCCACATTTACACGTTTTTTGAACCCCTCCAGGGATGGGGACTCCACCACTGCCCTGGGCAGCCTGGTCCAATGCCTGACCACTCTTTCAGGAAAGAAATTTCTTCCTAATCTCCATCTGAACCTCCCCTGTTGAGACCATTGCCTCTCGTCCTACCACTAGTTACGTGGGAGAAGAGACCAATCCCCCCTCACTCCCCCCTCCTCTCAGGTAGTTGTAGAGAGCGAGAAGGTCCCCCCTCAGCCTCCTCTTCTCCAGACTGAAGAGCCCCAGCTCCCTCAGCCGCTCCTCGTAAGGCTTGTTCTCCAGCCCCCTCCCCAGCCTCGTTGCCCTGCTCTGGACACGCTCCAGCTCCTCAATGTCCTTCTTGTAGTGAGGGGCCCAACACTGAACACAGCACTCGAGGTGTGGCCTCACCAGTGCTGAGTACAGGGGTACGATCACTGCCCTGGTCCTGCTGGCCACACCATTCCTAACACAAGCCAGGATGCCGTTCGCCTTCTTGGCCCTTGGTCCCAAGAGTCAGTATGTCCAGTTTCTCTGCCACCAGTGCTTTCAGCTAACCGAAACACGTCGCTACAGGAGAGCCAACAGCAGCAAGAACCCTTCCTACACCCGTGGTTTCTAACTTCTTAAGAGGGTTTGCAGACCATGAACTTCCAGGGAGATGCAGAGCTGTCCCAGAGAGTTAGATGTTATCAGTAATCAACTTGCTGAGGTTATAATTTGTAGACCCACAAGAGCACAGCACAGAAATGAAAACTGCTGCAGTTTACAATAATGCTGTTCATAGGATGTAGCAGTGTAGCAACACTTTAATAAAGTGACTACACAGAAGATACCAACAATGAAAAACACTCCCTAACAACATACTTTAAAATTGAGTTCTCAATTACTGACAAAATTTACTTTCTCACCCCACAGAATGAGGGGGGGGAATCAAGAAGGTTGCTTGCGATATGTACTACTGCACAATGCATTGCATTAATAATCTAAAAATACCTGGAGAACGCAGATTTGGCAAAACAAGTATTTACGCCTCTTTCACGCTGTCTTCATTACTGAAACCACAGCAAAACACCAGATCTTACTGATACAGCAGCAGTTGGACAACATTAGAAATGCATTTGGTCAAGACTTTACCAACTGTCTGTTGCCATGGTAATATCCCAGGTAAAAATAATTTCTTGAATAACTTACAAACAGACGGCATAAAACCTCCTACGCTCTCCAAATTAAAGGAGATTCAGTAAAAGACAGTGTAGATGCCAGTCCTATCAAGCCCTGCATGTTGAAGACAGCACGTCTCCAAGGCCTTCCTCGTGCTGTCCGTAACTCACCTCAGGAAGGAGAACAAAAGGGAGATCAAGGATCTTACAGGAAGCAAAAAGATGATACAGCAGTCAAGTCAGCAGTCGTTTTATGTAGGATTTCCCAAGGGATTACAAAGGTGCCCTGAAATTATGATCCTACATAAAATAAGGAAATTAATCCAGCATGATATCAGGGAACAAAAGCTGTCCTTGTAATTCCTAAAGCCCGGCCCTGCTTGTACTCTTGCTAGGAAATGAAAAACCTTACAGACTGTCATCACATCGCAGATGCAATGCATCACTGCATATGCAACATGCAAGCCAGTATTAAAGGATTTTTTTTCGAGAGAAGTTTTCTGAAGAGAGGAAAGCTGTGAAATCAGCAACGTTCGTCCACAAGACAACTCCACCCGCCGTCACATCAGGTCAACGCGCCAGCACGCGTGAACTGGAGCAGCACTGCGAGAGCGACGTCAGCCGTGGAACCGCCCGTCGGACTGAACCACGTTACTCCTGAAACCCAAAACCTCCCTCTGCAAAGTCACACCCCGGTGAAGTCATTCCAACATTTTGACTCAACCCCCTTACTTCTAAAATTAGGCTGAACAAGAGCTGTTCTTTCTCCAAGCGCTCGTGGACCAGGCCGGCTGCAGCCGAGGTGCTTACCGCAGAAAAAGCCACAGCTACACTCTCGCTATTCTTGGGCAGTATCACAAATTCCAATTAAAATCCGCACTTTCCCCAAAATAGCGAACAGCTTTCTCCTAAAATGAGCAGATGCTAAGCCCTGTTGTCAGAAAAAGCCCGAGCTTTTTCCAAGGGAGACAGATTGTTCAACATAAAGAATTCAAAGTAACTGAGAGACCAGGGAAAGGAGCATTAGATCAAAACACGCTTTTCCCGCTTCGATGTTATTTGTGCTTCATTTTCGCATTTATCTGCTACTTTAGCTAAGCTTCTCTTGCTCCCCTCAGCTACTTTTCTCAACAGGCGTACCAGAAAAGGGTAGTAACACTACAACAGTTATTTTTCTTTTGATAGTTTTGTAATATCGTTGCCTACAAGTTTTTTAATGCCCACCTTTACTAGAATTTCCATTTTCCCCGGCCTAATAAAATCACTCTTTAAAGAGGGAAAGAATAGAGATGTTCTGCCTTAACTTGTCCATGCTCTCTAGTTCACCGTGGTCAGTCTGATGCTAAGAAATTAATACTCCTTTTTTTCACTGAGATCTCTCTATCTTTGAGTGAATCCTTTAACATCTTTGAGTAAGTTCTCCAAACAAAAATGAAGTATTTTGTGAAGAAACACATCTTTTAACACCAACAGTCCTTTAAAGTATGAAAGAAAAAAATTAGGATTTTAAATATTACATCCCCCATTTCCATCTCCTAAGAATGAGTAAGGTAAAAATCAAAGTCTGACCTTAGCTTACGAGCATGCTGTTATGGCAGAGCAGTAATCTTGAACATTAATTTGTTTTCTTTTTGTCTGCCTGTTTCTGTCCTCATATCTCAGTATAATTTGACTTGCTCATGTTCTCTACAAGCTGAAGTCACTTAAAACCATCCTTCACAGCAACAAATACAGTCTCCAGAAAGACTAAGTATTCAGTACTGTTACTTTTGGTGTGACTACCTGCAAATAAATTCATTTTTTCCCTCTAATGATGCAACGTTCAGAGCTTCAGAGCAGTACAATGTGCTGCCATCACCGACCAGTAATCAAACCAGAGAAATAATTTCACTTAACTCTGTAACCAGGCTGTGGCACTACCAGCTACACTTGGCTTCAAAGTGGAAGGCAGCAGGGATACTGTCAAACACGCAAAACATCAAAAGCAATCCCTTTAAGGAGTGAATTTAAGCACAAATTCCAAAACCACACAGGTTCTTTTAGAACTTGGATTAAGTAAAGAGTAAATAAGACCTACGACATGAAGTTATCCCACAACAGAGACAGCAAGAATGCTTCTCCCCCTTTACAGTGCGATTCAAACACCGTGAAACAAAGAAGTGAGGCACCTCCTTAAAATGAAATGACAGCTGACTGAGAACCACCAGCAGCCTGCCTTTCAGTTATCCTAAGACTCAACAGGGTCAGAATGAAAGTGATTATTTTACCCGCCGTCACATTTTCTCCCCACTTTAACTCGGATATTGCTGTACAACCCAGCAACGGCGTTGCAATATCTGCAAGAAATCTCTGCATACTGAAGCTGTTACAAATTTTTTCTGCTACCTACACAGCCAGACAGCAGGTTGAGACACATTGTAACTTCTCTTAACAATACAGTCAAATTGGTTTCAGCCAAAAGCTCTCACTTTGGTGAGTGGGGTTTTTTGTTTGGGGTTTGGTGTTGGTTTTTTTTTATTATTTTTTTTTAGAAAATATCTACCTGAAATCTATAGCTGTATCACAGCAGAGATAGGGTTGTTTTTTTTTTTCAGATCTAAAGAAAGAAATAATAGTTGGATAACTAACTTCTCTCTTCAGGGGCCAGATGGAGCCGAATTCATTTTGGCTCTGGAATTCACCATTGCAAGTGTCCTGCCTTCACAACCGAAACCAACAGCAGGTGCTTTTATTAGATGGCAACCTGTTTATGAAATGCAGCATTGCTTCAAAAAGTCAGTTGAAAAAAAAAAAGATACCAAGCCAAACTGCTAAAGTTAGAGCTGGGAAGTACAGCCAACCGCTGCAAAAGAAACTGCTCAGAGCTTTACTTGTATTTGGAAAGTTTTCTTCTCATCCTGGTGCCCCGTGTCTGTGATACAGCCTCCTGAAAGCTACAGGACAACTTCCAAGTCTTTCTTCAGCTTCTCTACCATACAAGGAAAAAGGAAAGTTCAAGTGACAGCCACTGTACACGAATGCATTTCCTCTGAGGAATGGTAACATTCAAAACAGCTTAAACGTCTTCTGCAGCGTCCTACAAAACCCTTCTGCAATCATCAAGTGTGCTGACAGCAACCATCTAAGCTATTCAATCCAAACACTTCTCAAATTAGACTTAATTCATGAGGTGGCATAAAGGCTGATTACAATATAGGAAGACAACTGAAAGTAGGGAAAAAATGAAAATGACATCAAACTTGCTAAATATGTATTGTTTATTAAGGCTTGTATTCTCCTAGAGGAAAAAGTTAATCTGATGCTGTCCATTACCCCTTACAGGCAGTAACAGTCCAGAGACAGAGTTATACGTTCTAAATACAAGTCTAAATGATACAGATTAAACTTTATTTAAATTGGAGGTCCTTTTGGAGTAAATAGTATTCAGAAGATACTTGCTTTCTAATATAGTAAAAGATCCTCTACAATAAACACGTGCAGATTCAGTGTGCTAGAGCAGCGGACATGAGCACCATTTCCATGCTTAATTGGAACTCCAGTTGGTGACAGGTTCTCCGACGGTCCCCTCACTCCACAAAAACATGACAGCAAATTCAGTTTCTTAAAACAGGTTTTTTTACTCATCCAACAGAAAAAAATTAGACATACACACTGTCAATTTTAAACATCTGAGGCATAATCCATCGTATTATCCGTACTATTAGTTCCTACGTTAAAGCTCAGCATTATTGGTATAAAAAAAAACTTTAAATGGTATTAGGATTTGGGGGGTGGGAGGGAGTAATGAAGGTAAGGATTAAAAATGATCTGCAATTAACTAATAACACCTGAAAGCTGAAACAGGTTTAAACACATTGTCCAAAACCCCTGCAATGTTGATAGCATCACATTATTATTTAATTAAGCTACAAAAACTGTAAAGCAGAATTATGGCTGAGAGAAAGCATCTCGCTCACTCCCGGCAGGATATGGTATAACAAATGCACACTGAAGCACTGGCTAACAGAATGTGAAAGGGAAATATTCTCCAGAGAAACAATTTCACTGACAATTTGATTTTCTACTAGACAGAAAAAACCAACATGGCGCATTAGCAATTTTAAAAGTGTAATTGTACAGATAAATAAAGAGGCATAGCAGCTGCACAAAGTGATCAGAAATTTAGTTTTTTTCATTTCAAAATTCTGAAGTGCAGTATCTCAAAAGTTTTTTAAATGACAAAAATCAATGCACAGTTTCTTACTTCCGCCATGAAGAAAAAGGGTTTGGGAGGAGGATAAAGGAAGATTTGTGATGTATTCTCCATAATCTCTGTATCTGGCTAGGAACATAATTTGTGCCAAAATAAAGTCTTTGGGAAGCATTGACCCCTTAGTATGCTCATGTATAGGTCCACATTAGGTTAATATAACTGTTTATCAACTTAAAAAAATAAAATCAGACACAGCTTTATTAATGATTTCTACAGAATTTTACATAGAAAAAAAAAGATACAAATTAATGCAGATCCACTTGGGCAAAAATAAACTACAACGTACTTAAAGATGCGACAACTTAATTTCCCCTGCACGAGAAGATATATCGGAGCTGAAAGCTTTAGTTTGTCCTGATGCCAGGATACAGCACCAGTATACTTAAATTTTGTTTCTCATAGTCGAATTTAATATCAGTTCTAGTATATATATCAAACTGTATATGTTTATTCTTATTGTTTGTTTCGATTCTGACGTTCCTGCAAAGAGAAAAAAAGTTAAAAGTTAAGATTTTAGTTAAATGAACAAGCAAAATGTTTTTAGTACGGTAACAGCACTAATGTGATCCCAGACAATTATATACTTTTTAAAAAAATTGCTGCTACATATTATAAATATGTTGTATATACCTGACAAGCCAAGGAGTTGGTAACTTAATATGAAGTGGAGCTTCAAGTGGAACAGCTGAATGAATACCCATATACAGTCACTTCAAACTGACAGCAGACCGAGGTCAGGGTAAGAAAGATAAGGAATATCAACATTCCCAGTCAGAAACGGGAGTTGAAATATTCTGCTTTCTGGATTCGTTACTGGGAAATACTTGACAAGTCAGGGGGAAAAAAAAAACCCCCACACATCATCAAGTGGAAGAAAAGTTCTGTGCTTTTGCATGGTCTGGTAAGAACTATCACGGCTGGACTGAACAACCCAAGAATTTCTGAAAGCATTCTAGTACAGAAGCCAGCAGGCTCTTCGAGGTCTCCCTCAAAAGTTTCTGCTAACCACAAATCCTGAAAACAGCTACAGGTAATCTAAGGGACACCTGCAGGCATCCCACAGCAGCTGCCAGTCTCCACCTAACTGGTGCTCTCCCAGCAACAAACGGCCCATTCGGAGCTGACGCTGTGCACAGGGCTTACACCGACACGCTGAGCAACGCAGCAACACAAAAGGGGGACTTCTCAATAATTGTTTCAGGAGCCCCACGAGCTGCAGAACATGCAGAAGACAGCAAGACCTGCTGAATCAAACATGCTGCTGCATCTTTAGGCCAGCACATTTGTCCAGCTAAAACACCACGCAGATTGAATAGGAAGGGTTCAGCCTTACAGTTTTCCATTTAATCCCAAAGGTGTTTAAAACAGACTGTACAGTGCAAAACAGGCATGTGAAGAGTCTACCTCGCGTACTGTACTTGAATGCATCAATATGGCACCAAACACTACTTCAAGCAAGAAAATTGTGAAATAGCCCAAGCATAAACAACAGTCAACTCCTAAACTAAAGCCTTCAGATTTAACTTGTTTTGTGGAATCTTTCTGTATAAAATTCATTTTGTAATTGTTTCTGCTGTGATGTGTCAATTTTAATAATAAAATTACATCGAGAAAGTCCAGCATAACTTCTCAATCTATGATTTAAGACATCAGTAAAATTGTTTACACGGTCTGTTTTGTTGATTTGGTGAAAGTGGTATAATTTCTTTTAAAAAATCTGTATTCCATCTATCTCTTAATTGCTGACTTATGATGAACTGTTAATGAAATGCCACTTCTTAGTGACAGAGTCAGAACCTATTTGGTGTCGTATGTTCTTAATCAAAAGAACTTACGGCTGCCTGACATTTCAAACAAAAGGTGGTTAGAAAGAATCTAAAACTGAATCACATCAACCCCATTTTGAGGCTTCAAAAAAAGTAATTATTCCATCCTACTTCCATTTCTAAGGTGGCAAATTCCATTTATTCCACTTCAGTGCCCCACCATGCTCATCAGCCCACTGTTTCCCACTGCCATCTTACATAATTTATTTTTATTTTTCTATTTAGTCATCCACTGACCCTCATAATCCCACTTTCTTTAAAAACGGAAGTCCTGGGGACTAGGCCCACATAAACAGAAGACATGCTAGCACCCGAGACTTCTACCTGGTACCTAGAAAGTACACTCATCGCATTCAGAGACTCAGCTCAGGCTTTATAATTCAGTAAAACCGCTATTTACTGAGCAAGTTTTTAAGCAGCTCCTCCTACCTTGCTGCCTGCTTGCTCTCTCAGGGGCTAATCTGAGCCTTCCTTTTAAAGTGTCTGAAATCATATAAACTGACAGGGAGGAAACTGATGCAAAAACCCTTGGTGCTCTTGAGCATAGCTGCTTTTTAGAAGCTCTGACTCCCAAATTATCCTCCTTACTGCTATTTCGCGCTTCTGCAAGCAAGAACAAGCAACTAATAAAGCTTTGTTCATTTTGGTTCTGAAGACCCATCCGGAGCCTTCGTAGTTTCTCTTCTCCAGAGGAATTCTCTGCTATCTCATCGGGGAGCTCCTGTTGCATACTTCTCCTTCGTGACATTAATAGGTATAGTCTTCAGACACAGGAAAACCAGGTTTTCACAAAACCTGCAGAAGCTTCCATTCTGGAGACACTCATCCCTGTCAAATTTCTGTTCCTTTCACCTCAGTGCGAAGCAGCTGCCAACCTTCCTACTAAACTTTATTTGTTAAGGTGAGTGGGATGAAAGCATTCATCTTCTCACACACACACACACAAAAATGTTTTCTTTATATCAGGAAACACAATTAGTATCAATCTTCAAATAGAAATGTTTTTTAACTACAGTTTTGGAGGAAGGACAATATTTCACCCTTCAAAGTTCTGTGTCAACGAACGTGTTCACAGAAAGCACGCTGAAAGGAAATATTTACACAATGCTAGAAGAAAATGAGTATTTCTAAGTGCCAGCATGCACTAGCTAGCACTTTGCAGTATTTAATCACCCAAAGGGAGAAATATTACGCTTGGTGATTCAAGAGCTTTCTGAGATAAGACTACTGAGCTCTTCCAGCACAATACCAAGGCGTAGACCTTGGAATAGCCAAGTGCCTTAACACAGATCAGAGCCGAGAGCACAGCAGTCCAGTCACTATGACCATCTGGTTAAACACAGGTCTACGAAGATGAGCTGCTGACAGGAGATCAACCCATCTGTCCTACCACGAGATGCAAATATCAAAGTCTGCAGCAAGTTTATTTTCTTTACAAGCTTTTTAACTTCAGAAAACAATTCTCTTAAGACTACGCAAGCATGTTTCTAGGCAATGTTAATAATCAATGCCACATTATTCTGTATTTTCTTTTTAAAGAAGCACACTCACACATGTTGCAACTTTTTTTACATTTTAAGAGCATGAGCTTTTATCACAGAAGTTGCTCTCTTTGTGGACACTGCAGTGGCCCTGGAAACTGACTGAAAAATGCTAGGAGGGTCAGGAGAGATTTGAAGCCACGTGCTTTCCTGCTGTTTCATTCCAGACACCAATATCCTTCTGTTACTCCTTTCCCAGGTTCTGGATCACCAGACTAGGCTCAAAGAGTTTATCACTACAGCAAATCAAAAGCTGGACTTACATTCCAGCATAAACAAGTCTTCCCTCAATTCCAGATGCTGATACAGTCCTGAAGCAACGCTGGTAACACTGATGAATCTTTGGCACTTAGTGAATTTCATCCAGCATTACACCTGCCTAATCCTCATTTGATGACTTGGCATTAACACAGAGGTTCCTAGACCAGTTAAACTCAGCAAGCACACACTGCAGCTCCCTCTGCACACACTAGTTACAGAAACACTGCATAGCAACAAATTGTAACCATCTAAAGAAAAGTATCTGAAATGCTAGTGGCTTGCATTATACAAATTACACGAAGTTATTCCTACCTCCTAAGTACTTGTGTATAAATGAAATGAAAGCATTCAAGTCTCCATTTGTAGATTTTTAGGAATTCTGACCTCTATAGTCACAACAGTGGTGAAATGGAAGCACATTTCAAAAAGTGATTTTACAGCTAAACAAAGTATAATGAGTAAAACCACAGCAACTTGAAAACCGTTTAAGCTGGCACATATACAAAATCCACCTGAAAATGTCAATTAGGCCATAAGATACCTTAACTGGCAATAAGCTTCTTCAAAAATTCTTGTCACAGGAAGGTTAACTTTGTGTAACAGGAAGGCTTCAACTTCACTAGCACAAACTTCTCAATAAGAAGTTCAAGTGTGTGCATATGCTACAAAGAAACTCTTCTAGCAATCAGTTGTACTTACAAAATTAATTTAGTCAGTGAAGGGGAGAATATTAACTTTCCAGACAATAGTTTTGTAGAATGTAACTCAACAAGTAGTATCTTATTTTGCATTCCCTCATTGTTGATCTGCTTTACTTCTCTAGTACCATTATCTTCCTCTGTGTACTTCGCTGCCTGTATACTGTCCTATTTTCGAAGCTATTGGGAGGAATCTAAAAAAATGTTAAATTGGACTTCAGAGTTTATTTTCTGAATGTGTCATACAAGCTAAAGCCTCAGTTTTAAGTGAGGCAGAAAAACTGCATTATTTTGAAAAACTGATCCTGTTACAAAGCAGTGATCTGGGTAAGACTATTGTATCAGCACTCAAACTGAAAGTGGGAAACAGTTGTGTATGTTAGAACAACCCAGAGCAGGATCAGCCCAATAGCTGAACATCAGCCCCGAGCTACCACAAAGCAAATGAAGTTTGGCATTCAGTACGCAGCCACCTGGATCTTCCTCAAGCCAATAAGTTAACTGTTCAAGACTAGATCTCCTATCACCTTCCCAGTACTCTGACTCCTTAAACGCGCACATTATTCTCCCCTCCAGCCTTGGCAGCAAATCAGAGACTCAGGACTAAAAAAAAAAACCCCAAACAATCCCCCCTCCCATACACTGTAAACACTGGACAAAGGAACCCAGGCCTTTTGACTTCTTCAAGATTCTCTGCTACAGAAGGGAGCACCTCTCTTCAAAACACAGGTTGCATTAAACATAGATTTGCTAATTGTCTACTGAATGGATGAAGTCTTGAAGGCTTTTAGGGTTTAGCTTGTGAAACCCCACATGGAGCACACAAAAAAAACTTCAAATCTTAAGCTCTCCTTCCCTGCTGTGTTGAGGTATGCTACGCACATCGTATCTGATGGCTAGGAAAAGTTAAGTTTTTAAGACATTGATCTCCTCTCTCATAATTTAAGGGTACATTCTGTGAAGACAGTTTAAAGCAATTTTATCTGCACTTTTAAATGGCAATAAAACCTTTAAAATGGCAACTTCAATTTAAGCTCTGGGAACACACATTAGTTCTTTGCTTCAAAAAGATTTTGAAGCAAGCGTGAGCTGCACTAAACTAACCTGTCAAACAAACACTTTATTTGAAATGCTATACAAAAAAGTCTATGAAACACTATCGGTATCAAGCAACTTTAAATGTTACTTAGCTAAACCCAACACCTACTATTTTGTCAGTTCATTACTTCTAGACTGCCTAATTAGAGAAAGGCATTCTTGAAACTGAGGTCACAGGATGGACAGGGACAGATGTCTGTTGTGGTAGACTGAGAGTCATGAAAGAGTATTTAAATTTTTACTACACTTTCCCAGATACTGCCCAAATTCCTCTGACTGCATCTTCACTCCAAGCTTCTTGTCAAGAATTAGTAGACTGATTAGACCTGGAAACTGAAAGCCTTTATTTACCCAAATAACAATACTAGTGACTCAAGCAGCAGAAACGCCATCTTTCTAGCACTACTGCAGCAATTTTATGCAACTCTTTCTTGCCCAGAGAGATCAACTGAACAAACAAGATCAGGTTTCCTGGTCTTAAAGGTGATGTACAAATTTCAAGTGCCAATGCAGGTATCAATTTTGATAGCCCAGTTCCAGCCCAACAGTGCTAAAACACCTCGTATCTATAAGACAAAAAACTTCAGTGGCAATCACTGGCAGAACCCAATTCTGAAACAAACTACTTTCTAGTTTATTAACCATTTTAAGGTAAAAAAATAACTCCAAAAAAGGGGCATAGTACTCTTTATCTGCATTACTGTTTAGCTTTCTGCTTTGAAACTCATTTGCTATGAAACTGTGACAAACAAGCATTAGTTTGTTTTTTGTGTTGTTAAACACACATAAAACCATCAAGTTGATATGTATGAAAAACATTTTGAATTCCTACTTACATTTTTTCCACCATAGCAGCCTTCACATTTCATTTTCCCCATATCTGTGTATAAAATAAATTTTTTAATAAGTTTACCTTCCGCACCACCTCCTCCTCTTCTTGGCGCTTTTCATAATGAGAAAAGTCATCAAAGATGGAGGTCGTGTGCTTGTAAGTAGCAATAATTTTAAGCACTTGTTTTGCTTTTTCTAAGGGCACCTCCTGTGTATCACGGGAGTTTGTAACGGGTTTGTTGTCATTGTTCTCCAGCCTGATGTGTCGGAGCTGGTTGTTGGGCACATCCTTGACAAAGATCCACTTGACATCAAATTTCCCCTTCCACTTGTCCTGAGACCAGACACCTGCACTGGTGCCATAGTCCACAGGCGATTTCATCTCTGCTACTCCGCAGAAGTGTCCACTGCCATTGACACTGAATAGCAAGTAGACTGGACCCTTGCTATTCATGGACCGAAAAGCACTGTCCAGGCGTTTGTTGCCATGTTCCGTACTACACCAAATAGAATACTTAATGGAACGATGAATATCATCCTCAGAATAGCTCTTGATTATGAACACACGTCCATTTTTAAGGTTCCATTCAAAATCTTTAGGGTTATAGCTGTGAGCAGCTTTCAGTTTTTCAAGGACAGGATGGGACTCACCACTTGGAACAGGGTTAGGCTGGGTACTGCCAGCTGAGTTGCTGTCGCTACCAGTTCCTCCACTTTGGCCAAAAGCTGCATTTCTGTTGCGAGGAGCTACCCAGCGATTTTGGGGCGGCTGCTGAGGGGTCTGATACTGCGGCTGAGTCAATGGAGGAGGCTGAGTTGGAACAGGCTGAACAATTTGTTGTTGTGGCTGTGGAACAGACTGAGGAGAAGGTATCTGTTGGGGGGCAGGAACTTTTGCCACAGGACCCTTATTGTCCCAAGTACCTATGTCCATATTATGCTTTATAGGTGGAGGTGGCAATGCTCCTCCAATTACAGGTCCAGTTTTCGTTTTCATTTTAGGCTGTGGTTTCGCAGGCTTGCTAGCTATAGCAGCCCAAGAAGTTGGTTTAGATACTGGCAAGTTTACATTAGATCCACCGTTACCAGAGAGGGCACCTGTCATCCCAGCACTGCTGACAACAGAACCTACTGTTTTCACCGCAGAAGTTGTAACATCTCCACCAATCTTAAGTCCAACCATTCCCTGTTCGATACTGTTCATTCCAGGAGCTTTATTTAAGGTATCATTATGAAATCCTGTTTGTCCATCCACAATGGTACCACCCAGTGAACTAGGCGGGTAGCTGTAACTGCTCCCATATGCTGAACTTTGAGTCTGCTGTCCTTGGGATCCGCTTGTTCCCCAAGCCGAGAAGGCAGGGTTTTCAGGGAAAAAGTTAAACCGGTGTTGATAGATATTATTTCCCAGACCTCCAGGCTGTCCAAAAACAGCATCATGCATAAAATGATGATCTCCATTACTGAGCTGTCCATAGGTGGTGAGATATGGGATAGGAGGATCTCCTCCTGTAGACCATGGTGCTTCACTGAGAGAATAGGGGAACCCAATAGACGGTGGATAATAACTGGACAGATAAGGATCAGTCATTGATGGATAGCTACTGTTCTGTTAAAGAAAGAAAAAAAAAAGGTAACTTCAGACATTAAAAAACCTTCACTTATAAATAGTCACAAAACTGTTCATCACTAAATAGAAAAGAACAACAGACACAAGGAAATTTTATTTCTAATTACAGATCTTAGTTCATACTCTAGGAAAGATTCAGGACTAAAATGCAGTATCTAGGTAATCTATAATACTGTCTGGGACCAGTGGCTCATAACAAGGTTAGCACTTAAGATTTTGAAACCATGTAAGCTTATTTACATTACTAAGGGTATTTAGTGGGTTCTTCTCGAATTATTTAATCTACCAATACATCAACGTATTTCAAGGAACTTATATAATACATTTTGTGTCTCACAGCACTACCAATATTTAGTACTTCCAAATCACTATGTGGGAGAAGTTTTAGATTAATATGACAGCACACATAACAGAAAATATGATGACAGTCCTCATTATGGAATTGTTTTGAGGGGCCAACAGTCCCTGACAAGCAAAACACACCCGAAGCAGGAAAACAGGCAACGACTACTTCTGACATAGACAGGACCACAGGGAGATCCCACACTAAGAAGCATGCCAAGTTTGCTGTAAGCAGACCTAATGACTAGAAACTGAAATTAAGGTGACTGGTAAGTAACAGACAAATACATGCAAATATGGCATGTCGTATATGCCACCCAAACTCTCTGAGAAAGACCCCATTCAGCCTTTAGCAAAAGTCTCTTCCTCCCTCAGTAGTAAAGTTACAAATGTGCAAGACTGTTTGACTGTCCTTCCAAACGGGCCATCTTTCCCACTCTAGGAAATAAGAGACCAGTTATAAACCGGCAGACCCCCTCTGAAATTCTAGCTTTCCCTCCCTTTCAACTGCTTCTTGGACCACTCTAAGAAGCCTTTCCTTCTACTCTAAATCTTCTGCTGGCACCCGATTTTGAAGCATTCCATATGTTTCCCTATCCAACAACGCAAAAAAACAAATGCAAAATATTCTAAAACAGGTTTTATTCCTCTTTAAATAAACTGGAAGCATATACATTGGGGACCTTCCAAACTGACACTCTATCAGTGAGGGGGAGGCAAGGTCAACATCTCCTGTTAATGAGTCAAACAGTAGCCAGCCTTTCCTTACTCATGGAGAAAGATTATTTTAAGAGGAGGAATTAATAATTGTTTCAAACTGCATCATTTCAAACTTAAAAAAAAAAAAAAAATCAGCCAAACCATACTGGAACTTCAGCCATTTTTCCAAAAATCAGATGATTTCTCAGCTCATTCAAAAAAATGAAGTAAAAAACCTCCTTGCTGAAGCATAATGCCCACCTGACACACCAAGTAATTTGTATTGCTGATTTTTGAATGACTCCCTTCCATGACACCCCAAAGCCAGTGTTACTCAATATCCTTACTTTCTGCATACAGAATGATACTATAAAATGCCTCCAAGACTTACATACAGTATTGCAACCACTTCTGAGATTTAAACAGCCTAAATCCAGTGTTCTTCATTCAAAAGAAACAATCTCTGCCACTGTTCATGCTGCCTTTATTTATGTGCATATTCTATCATTAACAAGAGATGCACAACCCACCTTCCTACGAGAAGATCCTCTAAAATGCATTAAATTTGTTGAGTCCCAAACTAAAATAATCTGTATTTAGCATATGAAAACATCATTTTTCCAAAAGACTTTACTTTGAGATTGCTATGTGTTTTATCTCAAAGTGCTAATATTCAGAAAAATATAAAAACAAATGCAGATAAAAGGGAGGAGACATAAATAGTTCTTTGGAGATACTTAATGTTCATATATTCTACAGATTGAGAATTTAAGACAAAAAAAATAAGCCTAGAGAAAGCAGGTGTTTCACCCTACTATATTTCTGCTAAAGGATTCTAGACAATTCCTGAGACTCTCACCCCCTGTCATACTGCCTGTAACGTTTCCACAAGGATTCTAACAAGATTAAAGGAAATTTCAGCAGAGATCCTTACAAAACATTCACTCTATTTTGACTGGCTTTATGCCAGAGTGTGTAAAAGAAACCCCGACAGAAGTCTTTCACTGCAACAGCAGTACATTTATTTCAACAAACTTATCCTTGACCCTTCTGTATCCTTCCCTTTTTTAATTAAAAAAAAAAAAACAAACCCAGAACACTCAAACTCCAACCATTCTCTTAATTAGGAAGGGAATCCTTCTTTCTCCCAGAGTAGGCTGCTTGTTAGCAGTTCCCTGTTACTTACAAATAATCTTTTGGTTCTGGATGACATTACATGGGGATGCCTTTCCTGCTTTGAATATAACTTTGTATATGAATACTTCACTCAGTTCTCTTTAAAAGCACTTTCAGTGTGCTTTATTATAACAAAAAGCTATCACATCTCAAATATGATCTGTATTAACTACCACTACTTGGATACCAGAACCCTTATGGAAAGAAAAGAAGGCACCACTACTTAGGAGCAGTCTTCAACATAAAGATGGAAGTCATTTATATTTTATTTGCTTACATAACTTACTCAACACTAATTTTAAAGACTAATTTGTATTTTTAAAATATGAAATTAACAAAGTATTAGCAACCTACATTTGATCTTTGATGTTAAACATATTATTGTATCAGCTGGGGCTTTAATTTCTTAAAGTATTTCAAAATACCCAGCTGGTTTCACATCTTTTTTTATAAGTCACTTATATTCTACAGTAATTTTAACGGGCTGAAAAAAATCTGACTGTATAACTAGATAAAAAGGCTTTGTTCAGAAACATGATTGTCTTCAGTACAAAAACACCAGTCCTAATCAATGTTACTGTCACTTTCCACTTAAAACTGTAAGACAACCTACACAATTGTTTCTTGTAGCACGCCAATTTGTAACTGCAGCTTAAATAAATCGGTCAATGGAGCTACCCTTTCATGGAGAAAGCTTCATTAGAATTATTATTATTATTATTAGAATTATGGAAATTCTAATAGCCCTAGCAGTTTTTCCACTTACCCCTAATAATTGGACTTGTTGACAGCTAAGACTTATTTCCTAGAATTAAACCACAATAGATGGCTCTACGTTTTTTCTATATGAATTTTAACGTTCAGTACATTTCACATTAGAAAAGCATATCTTGGTTTTAAGTAATTAAAAATTACATACAAACGTGATGAAGTGGAATTTCAAAAAAAATAGAGAAAGGTGAAAACCTCAATTTCTTTCAAAACTAATTTTGCATTAAAAAGAAAATTCTACTTCCTTTTCTTCCACAAATTTCCTGCTTTTATATGTGATACAGTACATTTAATTCCAGAGAAGAGGGAACGTTTCCCACTAAATCACTGTAACTTTGTATAAGTCTGAAGCACACATCTACGCTGCAGAGGACTATGAAGTTTATCTTGGGAGCCAGAACCCACACAGTGCAGAGCTCAGAAGACAATTCATGTTCTCATGTACACCCTCGTCCTGACTTCCACAGCGGTGTGCCTCCATTTCTTGCAGGATGGGAACGAGCTCAAGCAGATCTATACTGTGTTAAAGTTTGCACCCTTCCCGAAAGCTGCTGTGATCCTAAACAAACTTGTAACACAGTTCTACCTGACTGCCCTAACAAAAGTGTTTAATACACCTTGAAGATAACCGATACTCAGTACGTGAACTGGTACTGTGCTCTAGTGTTTCTGCTCAAGGTTAAATCACAACTTCCACAAACAAAACAGCACATTATATGCTATTTTGTTTCAGCATATAGAATAATTGCCTTTTGCAGGCAAATGCAGTGATGTCACTAATATTAATACTGGCATCTATCAGCTTCAGGCTGAATTATAAATTTCCTGTTTAAAACATAACACTTAGCCTTTCTACCAAGAAGTAACGATGCACCTCTGGTAGGTGTTTCTCTCTGAAACAGTATTTTATATTTGTGAATGAAAACCCTTTGCATCTCCAGTTTCCATACATTTTGTTCACTTTAAAGACTTGAATGTTAAGTCAAAAATTACTTCAATTGGAAGATACTTTCAGTGATAATAATATTTAAATCATGGATGCTGCTTTAACATATATTATAATGAACTAGACTATATTGAGAGCTTACATTACAGTGCCTTAATCTTGAAATAACACATTTTTAATTCTTAAGACATTTCAGAGTGTGAAAGAAAACCATGTCTGCTGAAGTGTAAAGAGCAAGTGGGACAACTTCCGCAAACTATCAAGAAAGCATCAAAACCAAATTTCAACTATGCTAATCCCTAGGATTATACAAACGATACAAATCGGGAAAGCCCAAAAGCAGAACCTTCAGACTCCCACACGCAGCTCTTCTATCAAAGAGCCGTAAGATCAAGTAATCTGCCACAGCCCAACCGTATCAATAACCTGCAATCTGAGGAGCAATCAGCAGACACTAGTAGGAGCATTAACTTCATTTTCACTTGTGGCCATCTGGATATGTAGAGTAATATTAGCTTTGCGAGCACAAATGCTAGTTGTATTACCAAGTAACACAATATGCTAGTCATTTCTTTTTCCATTTCTATTTAAGGAATTTGCTCCCTCAACACAATCCTATGAATTGAGTGCCAACAGCATGCCTAAGAAAAAAACCTAAGTTAAAAATACACTAACCTGATTTGACTGCCCAGAAAGGTAAGGTTCAAAATCGTTGTCATGAACTGTATCCTTCTGATGTAATGAACCATTTTGTACTAGAAGAAAAAGGTTACAACATATTATAACACTGCTTAATAGCACTTCAGTAAAGAGTTACACCTTATGTTATTTTATGAAAAGCCGTGTTTCTTATTCACAGCGTGAAGACTCATAAAAACCAAGGGATGACATTTCCCCCCAACGGTTTCTCTTTATTTTTAAATTTAATGCAATTTAGTTTTGTAAGCTATAATATAAATAAATGAATTACGCAGTCAACAGTGAATAGATAACTCATGTGAATTACCTCTGAATAAAAAAATTTATAATTTTTCACAAGAATTTTGTGGAAAATATTGGGAAACTACATCTACTGTTCTGGTCCATAATCAGAACTCTCAGAAACTAATTCAGTTTTCTCAGTATGTGTTATTTGCTGTTTAAGTTAAGTTGGCTAAAATAAGACAAAGTGAGGTTTCATTTAATTGTGAAATAATGATTGCCAAGTGCCCTGGTATCCAGACATTTTCAGGAAAATTTAAGTCTCCGTTTTCTCATATGCAAAACAGGTATCTGCCATAATCAGACCTACTTAAGCATAAATTAATGTGTGAAAAGCATCCAAAACCTATTACTGAAAGACATACAAAACCAGAACTGTTATTAGGTCGCTTCAAATAATTTCATTTGTTTGCTTTAAATTTAAGGAAACAAGGTGAAAGACATGATGTGATAACTCCTTTATTTACCTATTTCACAGAACAGCTAAACTAAAAGTAACAGGACACCAGATAAGATGTTTAGCAAACAAGTTTGGGAATTTACCAGAATATTTCTGTAAGTTTGACAGGGAGAGTAAAGGTAAAAGTGTATTTACAAACACAGGAAATAGTGTCAATCTTTATGTAACTAGAAGTAGATGGATTTCTAAGGCAAGTTAAGATATATTAAAAACCATTTATGAGTTGAATATTGTTAGTTTCTAAGTTTAAACTGTTACAGACTTATTAGCAATCACAGTAACACTCAAGGTATTTTCTTAGACAACTTCTTATTAAGCTTATTTTCAAATAAAGCACAGGAATTATAAAAAGTGTATTATATCATCAGAAGTTAACTATTTTTAATTTAAAATTCCTTAAATAACTAAGCTTGTAGGCTGAAATATGACAGCTAGAACACGTATCAGTCAACAGCAAAACAGTAACACAACTGTACTCACATAGCAGGAAGACAGTACACAAAAGTATATATTGAATAGGTATATCCTTGTGACTTTAGGCAGAAATCTGCTTTAATTTAAGGAAACAAGAGCATTATTATGTTTAGTACTAACTGATAGCCCTTCTCACTGCAAACTCGTTAGCATTAAGTGGGACGCAAGCAAGCTTGTACAAATAACGGTTTACATTATTTCTGAACCAAAGCACAACTTCCTTTGCTCCAGATGTTATCCACAGGGACTAAGAGCAATACCGTCCTGCTCAAACACAGGTGCCTGCATAACTCATCTGTTACAGTAACAATTTAAACAACCAGGTCTCAGCGCGATCCTCACCTTTATTATCCTGTCCTTTCGGTCTCTGGGAAGCCATGGCACATAATGGGGTAAAGAGGAAAAAAAAAAAAGGGGAAATAAAAAAGTTACTTTTAGAAAAACGCTTACACTGTCACTGCAAAACACACAGCTTTTGAGGAAGGATAAGGAAGGCTCATAAAAATGGCTAACAACTTATCAGGGCTTGTTTAAACCGGGGCTGAGGAGCCCGTTTCCCGCACCGTTCAGCACCGGCCTGCCTTAGACATCGCCACGGCCCTCGAAAGGCAGCGGGAACGTGCTGCGCCCACGGGGGAAGTTAACGAGGAGGACGAGGCTCCAAGAGAAGCCGGGAGGGAGAAGAAAAGCCTCTCCCGGGCCAGGCGCAGGCACCGGCCTGCAAGGGAAACCCCCGCCCCCGGGGCGGGGTGGCGGCAGGCCCCGCGCTCCGCTTCGCCGCTTACCTGAGGGTCAACGCTTGTGGCAGACATAATTCATGTACAGGGCCGCCGTGGTTCAGCAGAGAGGGCCGGGGGAAGAAGGCAGGGCCGCTGTGGAGCGGCGCGGAGCTCCGGGGCCTGGCGAGGGGCGGCGGCGCCTCTCCCCTCAGGCGGCGGCCGGGGAGGGGAAGGGGCCGGGGCCGAGGGGGGAGGGAAAGGGGCCGCAGGCGCGCGCGCGGCCGCCGCTCGACGTCTCCTCCGGGGACCCGGTAATGGCCGGCGCCGCGTACCGCTCCTCCTCGCCTCACCCTGCCGGCCCCGTCTCTTCACATGCCCCCGGGCCGCGCTGCCCGGGCCTGCCCGCCGCCGTCGGCCCGCAGCGAGGGACAGAGCCGGAGCCTCCAACTCCAATGGCGGCGGGCGCCGGGCTGCGGTGACGTCAACGCCGAGGGAGCGCGCGGGGCACGCCGGGAAAGCACGGCCGGGCGCAGGCGGGGAGGGGAGGAGGAAGGCGCGGGGAGCTGCTGCGCATGCGCGGGGGAGCGGCGAGCTGAGGGGGGTTGCGGGCGGCTCTTGCTCTGTCGCTGGACCCGTCTCCTTTCCCCGGCCCCTGCACCATCTCCCGGCGCCATCTCCCTTACCCGGCCCTTTCTCCCCGCCTCGGCCCCTGCTCCTTCCCTCACTCGGCCTGTGCGAGGCCAGCTCCGAGCCCGCCTGCCCGTAGGCCCCGCCGTGCAGGCCCGCTCGTGGCCCCAGGCGCTGAGGGAGGCCGCTCTCCCCTCACGCCAGCCCGCCGGCAGCGCGGGTCCCGGCCTTGGGCCCGCGGTAGCTGCTGCTGGGATCCGCTGGCAGAGGGTGACGGCCAGCCCGACTGCTGGCTGCACCTGCTCTCGGCATGCTTTTGTATCAGGTTAATTCCTTTTATTTTCTTTCCAGCTGCTGTTTTGCAGAACCTGGGTGAAATCTTGGCCTCCTTAGCATAGCTTATGTTGATTTCAGCAGGGCGGAGAAGTTAACCAGTGGTTTTCAGGGAGGCTTTTCATTTACCTGGGTTCCTTTCTGAGGGAAGGTGAGGAAATGGAGCAATATTGAATAAGCTGCCGGAGTTGTAATCACTCACTGCTGCTTTATGCCAAAGTTGAATCTCTGTCATTTTAAGGGAGGGCTGGCTTAAGGAGAAATCAGATTAAATGAAAGCAATGCCCTTTTATTTCTGGTATTTCAGGTCTACCTCATTAATGATTGCATTTCTGCTTCTTGTACATGGGGTTTTGTTTGTTTGTTTGTTTGTTTTCTAAATGGGTGGCGTATCTAATGACCAGAACTGTTACTACATCTTAATAGTTTCTAGGTCTTGCTTAGGATCCTTCGGCTAAGATACAGTTTGTAGGTGCTGCACAGAACAAAAGGGCAGTTCCTGCCCTCCCTGAGGCTCTGTAGTTTGTAATAAATTATATATACTGATTATAATACAGAAACTTGTGTGCAGTCTGCCTCAAATCTGGGTTCTGATGACCAAATCATAACTTTTTGTGATGAAACAGAAATGGACATAGTTTTTCTTTCATATTATTTGTATTGTGGTAACACCCAGAGGCCTTACTGTCCTGCTGGTTTACAAGCATAGTAAATGACAGTTCATTCAGCGCCCGACTAGAGTACGGTAGACTGGGAGCCACAACACCACACCAAAAGAAAATATTATTGCAGTGCTCCTAAACGACACTGATACCAGATGATAGCAACTAAATGAGATTTGTAGGATATAATTTCTTTTGACGTCTTTGGAAACCGGTGCAGTAAGAGGATTTGTAACAAAGAATTTTTGTTGATTATCAATATGTTCCTGTGGTTATCTTTTGACATGTTACATAGCTGTCTGACGTCAATCTTTTTGGAGAATGGAAATAATGGTGCTTAAAATGGCCAGAAACCTGGATTTTTCTTGAAGATATCAAAATACCCGCAGAGCTTTAGTTTGCTAAGTCTTTTTTGGCTTTGAACATACCTCTTGTGTCAGTTTCTTGACATAAACATGCACCATTTAAAATTTCTAGATATGAGCAATATAAGACCACATTTGAGAGAAAGATGGATCAAAATGAGGCTTTCAACATGTGTGTAATATATTGTGTTACTCCCTGAGGTAATAACTTGAGGCCCAAAGTGGGCCTAGTATCAACTTGTGCGATGTATCCAGTCTCGTTACTGCGTTCACAAGTAGCTGGAGCTCTGACCAAAGTACTTAAGACTCTGCCACGCCAGACAGTAGTTCCCAGCAGCTACAGAGTCTTACTTGTAACATCTCAGTGCTTAACTTTGGGGTAAAAGTGACAAATTCTAGTCCTCATGAAAGATACTAAACAATGCAATCTTCCTTTCCATTAGATGCAGTTAAAACCAGAGTCTTCTCTGTGTTCATATTTGGAAATTGTTAGCTGGAGTTTCTATTTACTAATCTAATAAAGGATCTGAAATGAATAGTCCACTTTCTTTTGTCTTTTTTTTTGATCACTGATTTGGAGATGAGGAAGAAAGAGTATTACATTAATCCTCAGCCCCTGGAGATGCTTTGGGTTATTCCTTTGGCTTAGGTAGCCAGTAATAATTGGCGTGCTTTGTCTTAATTCTGTTTGCCATATGGTATAGCTATGGTCAAAGTCAGTAAATCTGTGCTCTTGAGAGTCCCTGGATGAGCTGGAAAGGCTATCTAAAGAGCAATGCTTTGAAAACAAATGTGAGAAAAAAGGGAGCAGCATGGCTAGGGAGTGGAACATCTGACTGGAAGGAAAAGGGAAAGGCTTGTCCGGGATACCTGGGTGATGGGCTCTGCTCTGAAGTCCATGTGATTGTGTATGTTCACCAGTCCTGATATAGAAACTATGTGACTATGAATCATCCCAGCCATGAGTGTATGTAGGCAGAATGTTAGAACTGTATTTGCTTCAGCATCCTAAGGTACAGGGGACTAAAGCTATTAGACTATACCTGTTATTTTAGGTGTAAAGACAGAATATATTTTTTTTCTTTTGCATTAGGAAGTTGTTCTTCCTGGTAACTTTAAGAATGATCTTGCCTCTCCGTTGAGAAACACACAATCTTTTAGAAACAAAACCAGTAAGACCAGAAGTTTCAGTTGAAGCATATAGATAAGAGGCAATATTCCCAATTATATCAACTGAGGATACTCTTGGGGTGTAACACTGTAACCCTAGGGCGTAACACAGGTTTTTGTTTGGTTGTGGCTTTGTTGAGAGAAACGCGGTGTTATGTTCTTCTAGTACAAGAAAAAGTTCAGGATATCTTTTTCTTCCTTTCACTCTCTGAAATCTCAGAAGAGTTCATATGTAAATTACAGAATACTTTTTTTTTTTATTTCCAGATTTAGATTTTACAGGGATTTTCCCTGGCCCTATCTGCCATGAGCAGGGGGGCAAAATCAAACATTGCCATGCTGGAATCATCTCTCTCTTCCACCCCACACCCCTGTGGAATGTAACCAAAGCAAGGACCTAATTTTAATTTCCATCATTTTAGGGTGAAAAAATAAAAGAAGTCACACAGAGGAATAGTATCTGTTCTCTCCTGTTTTTCATGTCACTGACACATTGTTTGTGAAAACATGAGAAGGGAAATCATATGCAAAGAGTGTGGCCTGTGAACAGATATCATCTGACACCATCATCGCACATGCTGTTCTTTGCAAGACAACTTCACTGGAAAGCTGTAGCAAAGAGTCCAACTGAGCAATGGCTGCTCACAAGGGCTCTCCCATGTCTGCCTCTTGATCTTCATCATTGGCAGCTCTTTCTTGCTGCTATCATGTCGTTGCCATTAAATGGTAAGGTCTGTCTGTCTTTGCTTCTCTGCTTACTAGAATACGGTCACCCATTTTTCACTTCACCTCTTTGCAGTGTCCTTCAGGTTGGTCTGTTGTCTTTCTTCCTCATCTTTCAATCTTGTTATTGATTATTGATACGGGGCAAAATAAACCCATTCCAAGTCAATTTGCATGGAGAAAAACAGATGATTGCTAGTGTGAATAGCTCAAAAGTAGATCTTTCTGCCTGTTGTCCAAGAAATATTCAGGCAGCTAGGCACATCTCTCTGCCATAAAAACACATTCCAAACCATAGCAGAATTTAATTGGAAAATCAGATGTTCCGTGTTTCTTGATGACTGATTTTCCACCAATTAAAAAGTAGGATGAGCTCCATTAGAGTCATAACAGTGCCTGACAAATCCTTCTTTAAAGGTAATTAATGGCTGAACGGTGGAACATACTTTAATCACAAGCTGATAGCAATCTCTTCTGAAGAGTTGTTAGTTTTATTTGTGAACAATTTGGAGTAGCAATGTCACCAGTTTATGTGAGGGAGTAGAGCACAAGTGTGCCTCTCCTCCATGTCCGAATCAGAAGGAATCGGGAAATGATCGGAGTCAGTGAGAGGGAGAGGAAGGAGAAGCACAGCTGATCTTTGGGGAAGCCAGCTAGATCCTACTCAGAAAGGGAGAAAGAAAGGGAATCTTACTCATGTTTTCCATGCTCACTGTGGGAATTATACTTGGCCATCCAGTTCTCTCCTGAAACTGTAGTTCATATTCCTAATCCCTGTGCTGCTGCTCAGCCCTCTAAGCACTCTGCTTGCTCTTTGGATACCACATTGATCTGCTGAAAACTGAAAATAATTCCTTCAATTTGGGGCAGCACTGATTTTTTACAGATTTGCTTAAGTGTTCAGAATGTTGTGGCAAACAAACAAACAAAAAATAATGGGTGGGTTTTGGTTTTGTCCTTTGTTTCTTTTTTTCCCCATGATGTTTTGTGTTCACTGGCAAAGGCAAGAAGGGGTAGAAAACCAAATAAAGAGAAAAACAGACCCTTGGAAAAAAACTCTCAAATTTTTCATCTCCAAAAGCCATTTAGAATAATAAAAAAGAAACTGTTTTTTACAAACAGTTACCTTTTGAGAAAGCATTGAACAGTTTCCAAGTCACTCCATCTTCTATAGCAGAAATATTTTTTATAGTAGGCTGGACACTGAAATCATGATTTTATGAAACAATATAAAACATAGTCATGGCTTGTGGCAGAAACACTTTAATTTTCCTTGTTCCAAGGATCTAGCATGTTAGTTTGCTTTTCTTTCAAATCACAGTAGGATTTTAAGGTCAGTTCCTCTATTGATTTTTTGAGTATCTGCTGTGCTTTGCAGATTTTTCTTTTGATATGTACTGTGTTCTGTTCCTGTGGGCTGGTATATTAATAGTATTTGATTCTAAGCACTTCCATGAATCATGTTGCAAGCTACATTTTAGCTATTCCTAACTATTGCAATACATAAAGTTCTGAAGCAATCAGCTGCTATGGTCGTGGAGGCCAGAAGAAAGAATTAGGGGAGGAGATTGAGAGGTTTGAATCCTTAGCAGATCACTTCACAAACCACGTATCTGTTACTCACCTGGGCATTCATTCTGGCAGTATATATTTATAGGTTCTGCATTTACTTTATAGCAACATTTTTTAGGCTTCCTGAGTTAATGATTGTTACTGTTTGGAGGAATTAATAATTTCTTATTATTAATGTGTTACATTTGTTCTTCACTATTATTGAAAAATCCACTGAGCAATGTGCAGCGAGGGAGATGCTGGTAGGCAGAGAAGACCCCTTTAGATGTAGAGCCGTCCTGCTTATGGTAAAAGAAAGAACCTCGAGCTGGCTGAAAAACCAAGGCGAGACTTCTGAGCTTTGCCCCAGGGGAATGAGTTTGTGTTTGCCTCCGGTGTGACCAGTCACTTTCCAGTGTGCCTTGTCATTATTTGCTAGGTTGGATCACGCTGCCTGTCCACAGTGGCTTTGTTTTATGGATGCCTTGACGTTCTGTGTCAACAGACAGCAACATGCCTTGGTCCCCCGGTGCTGTGCTGGAAGGCAGCAGAACACACAGGCACACTCCCAGATTTTACTGCTGCAGGAAACACAGTGCCAGCAGCTCTTAGGAGAGCAGCAGAGCGAAGGTGTTTTGCTGCGGGATGGTACCAGCTGGCCATTCAGCGTGGAGCAAGATGAGGGACAACAGACAGGGAAGAGACAGCCAGAAGAGGAAAAGCAAGGCCCTAAATGGAGAAACAGAAGCCGTCACCTACTTCTATGGCTACAAATTTAATGATTTTGTCTCTCCTGCTTCAGTCTGGAAAGCAGTTATACCACAAGGTCTGAACGCTTTATTCTAAAAAATGGATCCTTGTCTTCATAGTGGTTAACAGTGGTTCTGAGCAAGAGGACCAGGAATTATGCCACAAATTTCCATGATACCCAGCCCCCTTACACATCAGTTGCCGTGGCAAGCTCTGGCATCTCTGTCCATGTTCCCAGCCTCTTTGCTTCTTTGATAATGCTAACAGATACCTTTTTCCCCCCCTGTTATAGAAGCCTCTTTCCTCAGGAATTTTTTATTAACTGTTAATTTGCTGATGAAAGCACAGTAGTCTTCCTTGAGCTGAACCATACAGAACAGCTTCATTGCCTTACAGCTGTGTAGAACCTCGAGGTCAGAGATGCTGAACTCCACTAGAGTTTTTCCAGGGTCTCCAGTCACCTCAGCCCTTGTGAGCTCTTTATTATGCTGTCTCCAGCTATGCCCTGGCCATTGTATTTATTGATTGCTTTCCTTCCAAATCAGGCTGATATTAGCTAACATATTTTGGATTAATTATGTTTACGTTCCTTTCTTCTTAGAGTGTTTCAAATCACTGCCTAGTATTAGTTTCCAGTTATGCTTGGAAGGAGCTCAGCAATGTAGGAGTTCCTACATTTCTCACACAGGGGCACGGTGATGGTGCTGTTGATCGTCATTGCTGATCTGTCCTGGACTCCTGCTTGATGCTTACCGATTCCCACATTTGTTTGTCCTTAAAAGGATAATACTTCCTGCAATTCTTCACTGAGAAAGCCGCAGGGCAGTGTTCCCCCCACAAACGGTCATGCACAAGCACAACTGTCTCTCTCTGTTGTTGTTGCGGAGCAGTGGTATCTCCAGCTTCTGTTTGTCATTTGCTCATTACACTCTTCATTTTAAAAAGTGTTCAGAAGTTCAGCAGGCCATCTTAATTCTCTGAAAAGGAACTAAAATGTATATGAATTGCTAAAAACCATCAGTATTAGTTGCATACAACACGTTTCTGAATATGTTATTTGCTTTCAAGATTTTGGTATGCTAAAATAAAACCCATAATTTATCCACGGTGACTTATTTTTAATCGCTGTCAGCATCAGACTTGGTGTCACTTCGTCTTCTGCTACAGTCATCTCACTAGTCCTTGGTGAAATGTTCCCCCCAACATCATGAGTGTATCCCCGCAGAAAACCAACCTTAAACCTGTCTTGAAGTTTGCATGATGAAAGGATGTTATGCAAACAAAAAAACCCCCGAATAATCACTGCCAGAATCAGTTAATTTTTGTAAATTAACTTAGAAGCTGCCTTCCAGCTCCTCTGAGCTTTTATACTGCTTTTCCCTCTTTAACAGTCTCCCTGGGGACTCCGCTAGAACAAGTGGAAGTGTACAGGCTTGGCAATTCGGAACACCTTCACCACAACACTATGGGGCATCCCCACTACCCTCTGCCATCAGCAGGGTTTTCAAGCGTTGCATGAAAGCATCCCTGAGAGCTGCTTGCAGACTGCTGGTAAGGCCAAGGCATGGTTGTGGGAAGGCAGACCAAGGAGCCTGCCACGCTCCCGACGACTGCTGAGATCGCATTTGAGAAGTAAGGTGGTTAGAGGCAGTACAAGAGGAGGTCATGGCTTGTAAAATGCTTCAGAAGATCAGAACTATCGATCATTCTTATCTTTTAAGAGGTGATTCGCTACAACCCATCAGCAGAGTCCCCAGACCACCTCCATAAGAGGGACTTTGTTAACTTCTGTGTCTTATATTTTTAGGATACATTCTTCAAAAATTGATATAGACTTATAAAGAACAGGATCTGTGGAGCAGAAGATAATGTGCAATTACATATAAATTCATTACAGAGAAAAAAACCCCCACCCACATTCACTTGTTACAAGATTCTGTAAATGTCGTATATAAGCACTGCCCTCTACTGCTCAAGGATTTTCATTAACGCACTTTTAATTAAAAAAAGAAAAAAATTCCACACTGTTCTTTTTAATTAAAATGTTTGTGTAGGCTTGCGTGTCAGAAAAGGGCTCTGGATCTCTTTTTCTTAAAAGAAAAATCCTAATTTATAATTTTTTACAAACATAAACCACCTGTGTTCTTATGTGAACATGGAGAACTTCTGTTTTGTCAAGCACATAGTTGAGAATAAGCTGTATGCATCTTCTCAGGGAGAAAAGCAGCAGAGGAAAACACATTTTAAAGTAATTGCACTTTTCAAAACTAGCCTTAAAATCCTGCATTCTGAATTGTGACCACAGGAAGGCAAAGGAATAGAAAGATTTCAAATAGTGAAGATTCAATGCTAGCAGAAAAGCGTTTATTCGCAAAGTAAAGGCAATGCATTCTATTCAAGCGCTCTTGAGTACATTCTTGTTGCTGTTTATCTGTTAACTTTATGAGATGTTTTCTTAAAAATTGTGAGGTGCAAAACACCTGTGTTTTTGCAAGTTGAAAAAGACGCAGTAATGCTGTTAATACAGAGTCACAGCAGGATTGCAAGGGCTGAGGGGGCCTTCACCCTCTTGATAGGGAACTGCTGTTGTGCCTGTGTGTGACATACTACAGAGTATTTGACATACATCATCACTTACATCTGGACAGTCTTCTTTAGAATATGATTATGTTCATCTCTGTTATTGTATCAGTAGAAATTAAAGAAAAAATCGTGGATGCAGGAGCAAAGGTACTATAGCAAAATAGGAGGATTGTAATCGTGTCATCATAGGAGTCAGGATGTCATGACTGGTACTACGCTAGGTTTTAAACAGATCACAAAGCTTGGGTTTTGTTTTTGGTTGTTTTTTTTTTTTTTTCCAGGATCCCAAACAGTTATTTTCTGGAGGTATTTTGAGTTTAACTTTGTATCTTTCCCTGATAACTCCCACCTACAAAGGTGAAGTTTGGACTGTTTAGCCAATAGAGAATGTCAGCCCAAAGCCAACCAATTGGGGTAAACGAAGCACTAGAAATGGCCTCTGTGTCAGGTGAGATCACTGATACCTTGGGAGGGTTTCTGCTTCTTGGAGGAAGATTTCTGTGTTGTCTAGCAAAGAAGAGGGTGGCTTGAAGCTTGTGGAGGTCAGAGAGTCTTACTTCTTGGAAGCATTTTGTTGGGTCTTTTAGCATATTGCAGGTAAATTTCTGTCTGTTTTTTTTTAGTTATTATTGTGCTAATCATAGAGAATTGTTGACATTAGCTGTTATGTTGCTTTAGAAGTGTATTAGTATGTAGGTGTAAGTAGTGGATTATGGGAGAATATTGGCTTTTGGTGGTGGTGTAGCTGTTTAAAATGCCAGCCTGGTTTGGAGAGCCTTGCTAGCCAGGTTAATAGATTTTCTGCTGGGTATATAAATGGTTTTAGTGCAGGTAAATCATCATGGATTTCTTCATAAACAAAAAATAAATATATTTGTTCTTCTGTGTTGCATCTCTTATTTAAAAAAAAGGCTTGGTTCAGCTGTTGAGCTTTTGGGTGGAAAACCTAATTTTCTTTCTTTGTGTTTTGCTGTGGAGCTTGCTCTGATGTGTACTTCCTAAGTTGAAGCAGGCGCAGATAATTCGGTCACCTTCTAGGTGGAAAACAGCGTTGGTAGCTTAAGAGTGATAGCTTTTGTTTTGTTAGGTTCCAAGATGAAAGCAATGCTGATATTGTGGAGCTGTGCCTGATGAATAAGTCTCTCTGTTGCCTCTCTATGCTCTGAGAGAAAAATCTGCTGTGCAGGCTAAAAAATTGTATGTTCCGAAGTGTGCTTAGCTTGCAAATTCTAGTGTGTGTCAGTGACTAACAGGTTTTTTTTTTCTTTGTGTATGGAGTTTTCTTTATACTAGCAACATAATTTTTGTGTAACTATGGTAGAAACTGTGCTTTATTTAATACAATACAATAAACTTTTGGAGCCTTCTTTCCCTACAACTCTGGTTACCGTGATTATGATTCTAGAAGAAAATTCTAGTTGCGAATGAACTTTCTCTTCCTTGTTACCTTTCATTGTGAGAGGCATGTCATTGAGCAAGCTTGCTTTTGCTTTTAAAATCTCACTAAATGTGTAATACCCATGAAGGAGTATTTGTTAATTGTGGCTTGAGGTCTTGTAGCTAAATGCCCTGTAAGTTTGGGGGTTTTTTTTCCCCTAAATCTACTGCAGCACTTAACTAAGAGCAGTAGTACTTCAGAGATGCTAGTGGCCCGAGTGCCTCTTCGGGGCCTCTCTGTGTTTGCTGTGGAGTAGCTGCTGTACAGGTGGTCTCCACTTGGTTGCTTTTTACAGTGTGCCTGTTCAGAAGCACATGGCAGTAGTTATCTGTTATCTTAATAACAGTTTGTACCAGCTTTGANACACCATATCTTTGGGGGGGGAGGGTGGGTATGTTTTCTTTTTTTCTAAATTAGTACTTGGCTNTGTGATGTTTTGTGTCTGTGCGCTTATAATGCTTAGCTCTGATAACCAGTAGANAGTTAGCACTTCCTTGGGATGACTTGACNAATCGAGTTAGNTGGTGAAGGGATTTTCAGAGCAATTACTTAAAAAGGGATTTGATTGCACCTACTGCTTAGTCACAAGTGTAGTGACTTCTCTCCAAAGGAATTCCTTTGGGGTGATAGTTAAATTGATCCCGATTCTGGGTTGTGTAGTTGTATGACCTTTTGACAGTGTATTTGCCAGCCGTATAGAAAGTATCACAAGCAGTAGCTGAGTTGTAATTTAGCTCACTTGCTCAGGGAATGGCTAACACCTGAAGCAGGATGAGGGCTTGGATAACTGGACACTCAGTTAGTTCTTGAATTTCACTCTTCCTCTTGCACAGAACTAGCACAGGCAGAAAATGCCTGATCTTTGATTTAAGGGCACCTCCTCATTGAAGCTAGACCTAATTGTTTTAGACTGTGTCCTGGAGAAGTTCTTTTTTTAGAGAGATATTTCTATGTAGTGATTGTTTAATCAGCACAATAAGGTTATGAAAAATCTACTGGTATTCTGTGTAGCTTTTGGCTGCAAACTGAATGTTATGAGTAACTGTTTGGGTGTGGCTGTTCTCTGCTTTGTTATGGCATGCCTTATATCTGTTTTTAGGGGGGGAAAAAAAGGGGCAGAGTCTTTTTAATGTTAATTTAAAGGCTGAGCAAAATGGCTAGGGATTTATCACGCTGATCAGATACCGATAGCTCGATTGGTTCAGCGAGCGAGGCAGCACAGGTTTTGCCCTCCCCCTGCACTATTTGTTCCTGCAAGCATCTCCTGTGTGCTGGCAGAGGGGCTCAGAAAGTGCTAGTCTGTTCCCCTCGGACACCAGTGAGAGCTCAGCAAAAGTTCAACAGCAAAGTACAGAAGCACCAGATCTCTAATTGGGCTGCAATTCTGAAACAAGCTCAGCTTTGTCAAGACCAGGAGCTTTCTGGAATATGCGTGGGGATGAGGAACAAATAACACAGGGTGAGTGCTGCCTGGCGCTGGGAACCCAGCTGACTGCTCTGGATCATCTCATCCTCTCTTGCAGAACAAGGACATGGGGGACATGACACCATCGGAGGAGACTGAGCTCAGGGCTGCTCGCTGCCAGCTGTTTGAATCCAGGATGAGGAATGAAGCGAGAAGACTGAGGACCTTTCGGCAATGGCCTGGCACCTCACCTGTGTCTGCCCGAGATTTGGTCAAGGCTGGCTTTTTCTTTGTGGGTCCAAGAGATGAAGTACAGTGTTTCTGCTGTGGTGGTGTCCTGAAGGACTGGAGACCTGGTGACTGCCCGATAGCAGAGCACCTGAAGTTCTTCCCTTCCTGTAAATTCATTTGTGGTGAGGATGTTGGGAACCAAGAGATGTTTCCTCTTCAGGAAATCTTTGACACTGTGGATGGGCAGTTCCTCAGTCTTTTGCAGGGGATGGACAGTGAGGAGACAGCCCTGCCCAGCGAGCCAGAATACCCAGAGATGGTAACAGAGGAGATGAGACTATCTACGTTTCAGCACTGGCCGCAATATACTGACATGCATCCTGAGCAACTGGCTCGAGCAGGATTCTTCTACACAGGTAGGTACTGTGGGGAAATGTTTTAAACTCTCATTCAAGTTAACTTTTGCAGGTATCGTTATGTTTTATTACTTGCACAAATATTTGCAAGTATGTGTTAATGTAGTTAGAAACCACGTCCTTCTTTCATCCTGTGCTGTTTCACTTGCTGCTTGTGCAGAACTCACTTCTGTGTTAACTGCTGTTTGGGTACTGAGGAGTCCGCTAGTAACTCAACCCCGTTACTAGGAGGAGTAGGAAAAGTGACATGTTTAAAACAGATGTTTTACTGGCAGAAAAGTGTGTGCTTTAAGATCTAATGAGCCTATTTAGTACTTCCACTCCTAAGACGACTTGAGGCACTTACTTGGCATGTCATGTTTTGTGTGAGCTCTGTCTTGCGCTAAAGCCTTCTCATCTCTGAAAAACCAAATCTGAGGGAAACTTGTAGGTAGTCAGTCCATTTGGCTGTCACTGTGGCTTGTTGCCATAAGGACCCTGGACTTGTAATGTAGTAATTTTTTGAGGAAAATAGGCAATATTTGTTGTTATCGTATGCATGTGAATATCAATATAACATCACTTTCCCCTTGAAAAGGCTTTGTTGCTTAGATAATAGGTTTGAAGTACTCCTCCTCAGATTGACCAGTCAGAGGAAATGCTTACAGTATGTTAATACTGGACTGTAATTAAATATTGGGGGAATCCTTCTGTTTTTTCAAAGCTAATAATGTAGTGATACTTCTGTGTTATAAGTGTGACTTCCTCCATATGAAGGAATCTATTTGCTTTGTATTTACACATCAGATGTGGAAGGAAGTGACAGGCAGGGTCCACAAACTAAAGCTCTCTTAACAGGAACAAACTTGAGTGTCCTGAACACCTCACACTCTCGTTGTTGAAGTAAAATTGAATTGTCATTTTCTCCACTAATTTAAGTACTATTTGTTGCTAAAGATGGGGGGGACGGGACGAGGGGATGACAGCCTGAAATGTTCTGATAGCTGGAAAAATCTGAGATGCGACATGGTGAATGATGTGCCCATGGGAAAGTCTGTCTAAAAAAACTGACCTGTTCTTTTAGCTTTAGTTGGGGGAAGTGACTAATTAGTTTGCTCATATGTCTCTCTACTTCTGTGAGATTTTTCACTCAAACTGCTTAACCCGGATCTTGCTAGAAATCAGGCTAATACTAAGAATCTGTACTTGTCTCCTTGTAGCACAGTAGCAGGGGCTAAACAGCGTGCATGCCTAAATGGAAGAGCATTATAGGCATATGAGCTTATCTGCTGCTTTGGTCTTTTTATTAACTTTTAAGGCACACAAGACCAGCATGACCAGGAACACTGAATAAACTATAAAGCAGTGTCTGCAGCTAAAAACCTGTGTGTTTTGTGTTGGGCTTGATTCATCGCTTGCAGAGCACAGGTTTGGAAACCCAGCACAGAGTCTTACTTTGGGGACTCGTTAGGCAGCAGCAGCCTGACACAGAACTGCCCTGCAGCCACCTGAGGAGCAGAACTCTGGAGCTGAGTGCTTGAGTTAAGCTGTACAGTTCTAACATGCGAGTGTTTGGAAGATCTTGACTCTGACCCAAACTCGCTGGCAGCCTTTACTAACGTTGTTTCATTGCCCTTGGGGCAGGGCATTTGTAGGCAGTTCTTCTTAACTGTCTTTGGCTTTATTTTTTTTCCTGTGGGGTTTCTGTGAAGAGAAGCACAGTAGCAGAATGGGTAGCCTGGGACTGTGCTGTGGCAAACTCTTACACCTACCTATGAGATGGAAGCTGTGTGTATAGTCTGATTGCCTGCTGCTGGCTGCAGCAGATTGTGGTTAGGAAACAAAGTATAGGTACAATTAATTACAGCTCTACTCTAAATGCAGGCAAGAGGGGATTGGATAGGAATGTGCATATGTGGGAGCTATGGTGCTTGCATGCATGCTGCCTATTAGCTTGTGACCCAGTTCTGGAATCATCTCAACCAGCTGAAGCTCCAGGAGTTTAAACTCTCGTTGGATTTCCTGCCCCTATACAACTTGCACAGTGTTGGTAAATTGTCATGTGCTCATCTGTTCTGTCCGGTAGCTGGTGTTTTGTGCTGAGTCTCTCCCCACGTTCTCATCCAGGGCTAGTAGAGCACACAGTGTCTCAGAGGTCATATAATCTCTTGATGTCTTTTTCAGGACAAAGTGATGTAGTAAGGTGTTTTTACTGTGATGGAGGTGTGAGGAACTGGTCATTTGGAGATGATCCTTGGAGGGAACATGCCAAGTGGTATCCATGGTAAGTCAGTCCTGGCTGACAAATGTCTCTTGCATCACATTTTTTGGTCTTGCTGTGCATTCCACACTGTGATTTCTTCTTTCATAAGATAGAAGTACCTCCAGTTGAGAGACAAATGAGTCGTAGGTGTACTGGTAATAAGCACTGCTTCCAGGCTCTGTTATTAGCTAAGTTCCAGATTGTTTTCTAGCTAGCTAGAGCAGATGAGAAGCTAGTCAGGTATGTTCAATCATGTTTAACTGCATAAACTGTTGCAATAGTCTGTAACCTTCTGGAAATTCCTTGAAGTCTCAAGAGAAACGTTCTGAATCCTCAAGGTCAAAGTTGCACAACAAGGGACCATCTTCAGATCCTAGCAGTGGGTCAAGATAGGAAACTTGTTTCTAGGTTGCTCACTTTGTACTGTCTTCCATAAGTGCCTTTCTACTGTTCTCTCCTCACATGTGGAAGGACCAAAGATTGGCCTGAAAACCTAATCATCATGTCTTCAGCTGCCTCTCCTCTCCCGTTCCTCCCTTTCCACGCTCCCCAAAAAGTAGCTGATGTGTGTCTGTTGTCTCTCTGCATATGTTATCCTGTAAAATAGTTTGTGAACTCCGGAACAGTTGGCTTCAGTTCCTTTAGGCTTCTCGGGCATTGCCACATCTTCTATTCCAAAGGCTGATTTATCACTGGAGTGTTCTGTGTTAATGATGAAACCTACTGGATGATGGTTGCCTAAGCTCTAACTAGTCTTTTAAAAAAGAAATGTACAAAAAGAAGTGACAAAGCCTAAATATTTAGACCCTCTCACTTTAAAAGCAAAATCAAATATTCGAGCTCAGGTAGAATGGCACAGTTCAGACCTGAGATTTTCTAATTTGACTTAGAGTTCACTATCTAAAAGTTCAACTAAAATCACTTTCTTTGATGTCAGAACAGCTGTGGTTTCTACTACTGAGGTACAAAAAGAAAGACTTTGTAAGCCTTGTTTGTCTGTAGCAGTTCTTGTGTTTTTCTGTGAACTGGTCTATTATCACATCTTCTGTGATCTGTTCCAAAGGATGCTGCAGCTGAGCTCACCTTGGGCCAAACATGAAGACTGAATTAAGGGGGGGATCGTGAGCCACTCACTGTTGGCCTTCATGCGAGGGGTGGGGGAGAAGACCATGATACTCCCACTTCAATGAATATAGCAGTTTGCTCATAACCTGATAGCACCCTTTGCTTCTAAAATTCAAACTACTACTGCTACTTTCACTTGAGATATCCTGTACTAATGTATTTAAATCTTTCTGCTTATAGGTGTGAGTTTTTATTGCGGTCAAGGGGAAGAGAATTTGTTAGCAGTGTTCAGGAGTCCTTTTCTAGCACCTTGGTATCTCCAGTGAGTCATGAATATTTTGTGTATAGTGGATGGGGGTTTGGTAGACAGGGGGAGTTTTGAACACATGCTTCTCATTGTGACTATCTTTGATGTTTTCAGAGAGATTCCTGGGATCAGACTGAACAAGATTCCCCTGCTTCCCAAGGTCAGTGCTATAATTACATGGTGTTTTGTCTTCACTTCTACTACCCCACCCCAGCTCCTGTGCATTCTGTAGACGTGGTGTGTGAGAGATACTTTGATATTATAGAAGCTGTTTTACTTTATTTTTTAGGAAATGGTCTCTAGCACAAGAAGCAAAATTGTTTGTTCTTGTGGGACCTCTTAGACTAGAGACACTTAGTCTGGATAATCAAGTGACTTTTGGGTGCTTGCCTAACCTTTCTTTGACTTAAGCATGCTCTTGACGTTGTTGTTGTCTGTCTGTAGTGTCTTTCAGACTACAGCATTTTAAACATACTTGATAAGAGACCAGAGAACAGCTGGAGAGCCTAGTTGTTCATGAAAGGGTTGATTCTGGGGATCTATTCCCATTCATCAGTTGCTCCTGGAAATTTAAGTAGATGAAACTTGGCTTTCGTAACTGTGGAAAACTGATTTTTCTCATTCTCTTGAAAAGCCTATCCAATAGGGTGAGCTTAGCAAAGACTTCAGCCTTTGGACGGGCTGCCAGCTGCATTTTCTACTTCTGTCTTTACTGATGAATTGTTGAGCTAGATTATGAGGTAGGAGAGACTTCAATTGGGATGTTCCACTTGATTGTCATGAAAGCAGTTTTGAGACTTTTGTTCTGGGATGTGAAGCAAAGATAAGGATTCTGGATCAGGGCCAAACATGGGAGACTTGGTTCACTGATACAGCAGAATAAACCATCCAAAATTAGTCTCTTGGCTTATAAAATTGCTTCTGATGGCTTTCTTGTGAATTATGATTGGAAGTAAAAACTATAAATCTGCATGTTGTAAATCTAGCTGTATAGACAGCTTGAGGAATGTTCTAGAATATATTAATGCCATTTTATATAAAACGGCTTCAGGGAGTGGCATATTTTTTACCTAAAGTTCTGCCTTTTTGGTAAAGTATCTGCTCACTGCTTTACAGATCCTCTGAGGAATTGGGAATTGCAGGCTCTTCCTTCTCAGGATCAGTTTACCATAGTGCAGAATGTCCTGCAGATGGGCTTTGACCCCACCTGGGTGGCTAACCTGGTAGAGAACAAATACATGCTGACTGGGACTTTCTACCTCTCTGAGTCTGAGCTGATTTCTGATCTGCTTCAGCCAGACTGGGAAGAGAGCAGCAGTGCAGAGAAAAGCAGAGGTATGCCTGACTTGAACACCCACATTCATGGTGGATGTGTAAGGTCTTATTCACCTTATCTTGAGCACTCTTGTGGGTGTCTTCTGGGTCTGCCTTCTCTCTTCCTAGGCTGGGATTAAAAGTAGTAATGTACCCAAGCCTGCCTTTCCTTGAGAGGCTGAAGAATGAGTTTCTGCTTTAAAGAAACCTGAAGGAGCTGTGATTACTGGGCTATCAGTAACTATATCTGCCTCCAATAAGCTGTGGTGTAGATACCCTCGATGTTTTCTGCTGCCCATAGACCTGCAGTAGCAGACAGCTGCGTGACATGGAGGCTTGTGCACAAATTCACATCTGATGCAAACAGAAGCAGTTGTGTGGAGCTAGGCCTCTGATGGATGAGTATTCCAAGCACATCTAAAACTGAATCAATGACTTCATCAGAAATAGCCATACTTCTGATTTATTTGGATAATATATATATTCTCCTTAACTTATATACATCTGTCTTGTGTTACCTGTTTTGTGGAGTCCGTCTGCCAAGTGCACTTTATTTGTAGATGCAATTCCATGCAGGCTTTCTCTAGTAGCAAGCCTGCTTTCCAAAGCTCCTGTCTCTGTATCATGGCCTGCCATCTCTTCAGCTAAGGGGGAGGGGGAATATTTCCACAAAACTGAAAGTGTGATTAAATAGTAGCACAGGAGCAGGAATGAGCAGCTGATGGCTCCTGCTGTCTGATAGATAAATCAGCTTTGCTGAGGAGACAATGTGATGTGGACACCTCTTGGTAGGGAGGTTGACATACATAATGACTAAAGCCCCAGAGGGCACATGAGCTTCACGAGGCTGAGTGTGTGGAGTTAACAGTGGGGTAGAAGGGTTTGACCTAAGGCTACTGAAATCCAGGACATTTCATCCTTTTAAACAGCACTGTCTGAAGAGGGAGGAAAGGGGTAGCATTTAATGCTATCTTCTTTTCTGGTTATACAGGTGCTGTTCAGAGAGAGACTGAAACATCACACTCGAGAGAAGAAACGCAGTCTGTGCAACAAAAGGAATCAGGTGCATTGGGCTGACAGTGGTGAAATTGAGCCTAGGTATAATTGGGATGATTTTATAGTAATAGTATCAGTGGTCATTGTATTCATTTTTTTTTAATCCTGAAGGGGAATATGTGCTAGCTTGAATGGTAACTGAACAGAGACCCTTATTCAGGAATTAGTTTCACTGTGAAGCAGACTGTTAAACAAAAAATTCAGTTTATGGGGAAAATTTTACATATTACAGTAAAAAGATGTTGATCTCTGTCCCTGCTCAGTCCAGCATGTGTGGATATGCTGAAGCTTGTATAGATAAGCCAGCGTTTATAATAGCTGTAGTTTTTCAGCTTAAATAAAATTTGCCTGAGAGGTACTTCTGCCATCTTCACAGTCAGTCTCTGAACAAAATGATGAGCAAGTTGCAGGGTGGCTTCCTAAGATGACATGACTGGCTCTCTGGGGTTGTTATAATACTAACAGTTTGGGCTTTTTTTTTTTCTTTTTTGGTAAAGATGAGTCTGGGATGAGCACAGAACAACAGCTCCGACGCCTGCAAGAGGAAAGAATGTGCAAAGTGTGCATGGACAGAGATGTGTCGGTTGTGTTTGTTCCTTGTGGCCACCTGGTAGCTTGTGGAGAATGTGCCCTCAATTTGAGATTGTGTCCTATCTGCAGAGCAGTCATCCGGGGAATTGTGAAGACCTTCATGTCCTGAACAATGATATACCGAAGGGGAAAGATAAGTTTGTACAACTTGTATCACAGCAGAGGAAGAAAATAAGTAAATTGCTCCAGCATCAGTTGAACTATCTTATTTGCAGGGTAGCTTGGCATAAGTGTAAGAACTTACTAGATGTGCCTGCTATGCACAGTGTTTTTAGTAAGAGTTGCTGGTTTGCCGTACTCTTGCTAATCTTGCTGTAGGACTGCTCCAGAAGAGCTCTGTTAGTCTTTGTCCCACCAAAAGAGGCTTTTGTTGACAGAGATTCTCTTTCTCCAAATTCTTGCATTCTTAAATGAAACCCTGCTCTGTGTTGAAATGAAAGGCTGTTTTCAGTAGACCGTCTCTGGTTCTTTCTCTCATTTAGCAATTGTTTAGAGATTATTCTGCTAGGGTTGATGACTTCCTTCAGTAAGTCTGAGTCAAAATGGGAGTATTTTTATACAAAATGCATTCTGAGACTAGAATACTCAGCAACAATGTATTGTGGGGGAGGGAGAATCCAGCTTTTTCTCCTGAGTTCTTTGCTGTCTTCCCCTGCCTCACTGAATTTTCAACAATTGGCAAAATGTTTCAGTAATACTCAAATCCATGTAATTAAGTGAAAAGCCTGGCCTGCAGTGGACTCTCCAACCTTTTTACTCTTATCTGACCTCACTAGACAGAAGGTGAAAGGCTCTGTGATGGTCAGGGTCGCTGGATGATCTCCTGGAAGCTTATTACAGAGACTCTTCCCTGGCTATCGGGTACAATCCTACTAGAAGATAACTATGGAAACTTCCTTTTTGAGGACTACTTTTCTGGCTAAACTGATGATTCTTATTTTAATAGAACATTCTATTGTGTAGCCAAAACAACAAAGTTTTGTCAGTACTATAGCTTGTTAACTGCAGGGGAGAGGAAATATTAACTGTTCTTTTTCACGGAATAAAAAGTTTTTGTCTTGTTTATCTTACAGAGGTCTGAGTATCTCATTCTAGTATAATGCCCTGCTAGGGGAGGGGGTGTGGAGGTATCCCAAGATGTTAGAGCGGCATTAGGTTATAGGTCACTTGAACTTGTGTCCTTCAATACTACATGGGCATGAGTGAGAGAAGTGACTGTTCTTACCTTCCATTAGCTTCCTTTGGAATTCCCAAGACAGCAAGTGGGTCCTTCAGGCTCCCTTAACTGCAAAAGAAGGGGTAAGGATGTAGGAAGATAAGGACATGATACTTGCAGGTGTGTAAGTGGGGAATAATTCTGCATCGGAACTCAGTGCAGAGTTTTGGTACGTGGCTATTCAACACATCTGCAGAGACTGGAGCAGTGGCTCTGGAGTTTCTTCTGCTTGGTTCCAGCCCTGGATACTGGACAGGGTTATAGGCTTGTCTGAGTAACTTCAAGGTGTCAGTTATTCCTGTGCCGCGTAGGAGGGCAGATCTCTTCATCCTTACCTTCAGAAGAAGGTAATACTAATGCAGCTTTTGTCAAAGATGACAGAAATTACTAGTTGAGCACTTAAAATCCCCAGCTCTTGGAGGAATTGATGGGTCTTTTCCAGACAGCAGCTTTCATAAGGAACAGAATTGCACCACCGCGCTGAATTAGGTGTCATGTCTGGGTTCAAGCTATCATTGGCTTTATTTTGCCTCTGTAAATTACCACATCTACTTAAACTATAAGCTTTTGCTGTTGCCTGAGACTGGAAGACAAAACCAGCTCAGTGTTGGAGTAGTGTTATTTCTTCCCAAACTTTAGGGCAGTGTGGCTGGAACCCAGCCTGAGCATCAATGGGACTACAAGGCTGTAAAGATACCAGCTATTTCTGGAGCTGCTTTTATTTACTGTTTTGAAAATTGTGGCTTTTCCATATCTGGAAGGGCAGAGCCGTTTTTCTCCACGGGCTGATGTCCCTTCTGAAGCAGGTACCGGCTGCTCTTTGGCAGCGCCTGCGGTGCCTGTCCCCAATAGATGGCAGCCCTGGCCTGGTGAGAGGGGAACCTGCCGGGCTCCCGCAGAGCCTTGCAGCACTTGGAGTGGGTCCAGCACAACCAGACCAGGAAGGAGGGTTGTCAGCGTGTGAAGGATGAATGGCTCTGCTAATGAAAACTAGAGGAGGTAATTAAGTGTGGAGTATCCTCAAGAAAGATGAGGAACTACTGGAGAGAGTCCAGAAGAGGGCTGTGAAGATGAGGGAACTGGAGCATCTCTCCTATGAGGAAAGGCTGAGGGAGCTGGGCTTGTTTAGCCTGGAGAAGAGAAGGCTGAGAGGGGATCTTAGAAATGCCTCTAAATATGAGGGGTGGGTGTCAGGAGGACAGGGCCAGGCTCTTTCCAGTGGTGCCCAGTGACAGGACAAGGGGCAACGGGCACAAACTGAAGCAGAGGAAGTTCCAGCTGAACATGAGGAAGAACTTCTTCCCTCTGAGGGTGACAGAGC
>Ga0065711_1028263_pt1 | contig 42446 bp, 16 predicted proteins | sample Hoacrofraction12_FD_59098 | JGI IMG/M metagenome (GOLD analysis project Ga0065711, IMG submission 59098) | Hoatzin crop microbial communities from Cojedes, Venezuela - Epithelial fraction 12 v2 (version 2) | ecosystem: Host-associated > Birds > Digestive system > Esophagus > Crop | place...
AAACCCCCCCCCCCCCCCAGCCCAAAGTAAGAATAAAACTACTCTCACATGACTTTTCTGTCACATATAGCCCGTTTATGCAACGTTACAGGAACAGTCTCACAGAGAGTACGTATGCCTTGCTACTGTGATGGGGAAGGCAGTATATTTTTCAGGTGCTTCAGAGTTTTTTAGACATGAAAGATGTACAGCTAAATCACTTGACTGCTAGCCCTCACTAAGAGAATAATTATTCAGAAAATTATGATAAACAGAGAGACAATAAAATCATACTCAATGGGATAAACATTTGAACTTCATTCTAATTCTATGGACTCACATTACTGTGACAATGCCTTCAAGAAACCAGTCAGCAATATGATCTCTGGGATCCACTCAGGTACCCATACTTGCTCATGCAATTAGCTATTGTCTACTCCAGTGTAACATGCTTGTGCATGAAAATCATAAACCTTAAGAAACACAACCAAAAGGAGGTTCTATGTGTCTGATTAATCAGTTTGAATAACAACCAACCACATATAGATAGCGCCAAACAGGACCTACTAGGACCAGATATATACAATACAGACAAATTCTACAGTTCAGGAGGATATAGATTCTATACTGGTTTCACATACCACAATTTTGATAAAAGGTGATTTAATAATTCTGCTTTAAAATCTTATAAGAATACCAGGAATCTCCAACTGGGATATGAGCAGCAGAAACACATTCATCATGAGAACATGGTTGAAATGAGAAGTTAAAAGTTAACAAGTTACAGTGAGAACAGTTAAATCTACAGCCAGATGAGGGTGAAAGATGCTAGTAAACGTGTTCTTTCTGCATGGGCTTAACAGCAGTACAACTGTTGAGGATCATCAATATATGAAACATAACATATAATACGATACAAATTATTTATGAACTTGGATAGAATTCTTCAGTACTTTTGGGGGGAGGAATCATAATGCGTAACGAAAAAGAAAGAAAACATCTAACTTTTGTTGCATGAACCATGTAAGCAATCAATAGCATGTACAATTTCAGGTTCCAGAAGCAAAACCACCCTGAAACAATACACGTATGTACTCTTCTCACTAGCAATGTCGACATGATTCAGAAAACTGAAATGTCTTTTTTCCTCTGTAAGCTACTGTTACTACTATGTTTCAGTGGAAACGGCAAGATCTCTTATTCTGAACCTGAAATTCAGTTCTCCATCAAACAGACCTGGTCATCTGACCTGTAGCTCAAAAAACCAAAAAGATGTCAACCAGAGAAATGCAAGAAAATAACAGAACCCACACAAATTTCCTAGAGCATTAATCAGGAACCATCAAATATTCAGATACATGTCAGAGCATAACTATAAAATTATAATTAAAACTGACATCATGGCAGCTGCTTAACACAACTATGTTTTATTTACCTAAAGATTAAACACACCATTTTCTACCTTACCTCCCAACCTCCAAATAATAGGATCCAAAACATTGTATGATTTCCCCCCTCCCTCCCCACACAAAGTACTTCAACTTCAAAGTTGTGAAACACTGACACAGATGACAAAGGTAATTCAACCATTCTACTTGGAGCATTTTCATGGAAGTAAACCAGATTTTTATTCTGTATACAATCAATTTGACAATTCGTTCGCATTACCTTGCTAGACAACCATCATTGAAAAAGGAAGCCGTGTTTTTCTTTCTCCCTACTTACTCTTTTCTGTAAGAATTCTTACTTTCTTTTTATATAAGCAAAGATTGCTACCCTGGGAAAAGGTTAAAACACACTCTAATAAGCAAAATCTTTTTCGTTAATTGTACAAGGTGGTGGTCTGCCAAAGGACACAGCACAGTAAACGGAACAGCCCAACAGTCTCACGTGGTATTAAATTCTACAAGGACAGCAAGTTTGACACCACGATTAAATAAAATATTAATACCTTGGATTGATCTTACTTTGCAAAAGAGCCACATGGAATATTTTTATACTACTCAGCTTTAGAAGGATGTCATGCTAATATTGCCTTAGAAAAAATTGACCTTGAAAAGTTTTTAGGTGAGTAAAGCAGTGGATGGTACAAGGAAACAGTTATAAATCACACAGTTTGTTAGACGTATATCTGAAATGAAACCACAAGCTACTATTGTCTACATGAAGTAAGCTATTGATTTCTAATTCCTAGTGTGGTAATTGGCATTCTTTTTAACAATCTCACGCAAAACGTCTAAGAACTGAGTGTATGTGGAGCATGCACTACAATCTCAATTCTGGACTTTTTTTCCACTACTTCCAGCTTAATAAGTAGCGAATTTATGCTGAATGGGGATGTAACTAGATGTTGAAAATCAATTGCAATATTTGTCATTATTTGAACATGAAGAATTGATGGAAAACAAGTTGCATTCCTCTTATGATTATTTTTAAATGTTATAGAAATGAACAGCCAACTAATTATAAGCAACCTCAAGAAAATACTCACATAGACATTTGAATAAATTTGAGAACAGATGGGTGTCAGTGAAATTATTACATTTTCATTACAATATTTACCAGAGGTGCTGACTACCAACATATTTATTACCTTTGTTGGCCTGTTGAAAAGACAGGCACCTCCCCCACGAAGTAAAAATTCTTTGTATTCTGCAATGCTGCATTTGGAGAATTTCCTGGAATGGTATACCCTAAAATGGCAAAGAATTATCTGAGTAAATGCCTTGAAACACTAACAGTTACTGGAAGGGGGTGGAAGGGTCACAACATTTTTTTAATACTGTAAATCCCAGTTTCTTACAACCACTGTGTGCAACAGTATGTCAGCTCAGTCTTCTTCTCAAAAAATAAAATCAGAACAGAATAAAAAGTTTTAAAACATTTTGTATTTTTATATTTCCATTATATGGGTCTACAGTATATGAAACTGTAGCCTTCTAATCTTCTCAACAACGAGAAACCACTTTATCATAATAGCCACTATGCACCCTCTCCATGGCATGCATAATCCAGTGTTCTCTTGGCTTTGTTTTCCCTGAAGCTTCAGTTTAAAAGATGGATTACATTCCAGATCCCTGATTTCATGCCAGAGTTTCAAAACTGTTCAATTCATCTGATCCTGTTAATAAGGTTAATTTTTAAATTGTAATTGTAGCCATAAGCACAGCTGTATAGAGTCAGACTAAAAATCCACTTTCCCAAATCCCATCTATGGTTTTGGCCCTAAGAATATGCCCAGGGAAAAGCAGAGAACAGAGCACTGTACTACTACTTGCAGAACATTTTTCCCCGCTTCCAACAATTTTCAGCTCAGTTACTTTCTTGGTAATCCTTGTTTTGTCTTATTTAATAATCTTCATTGTATTCTTTCCCATGAATTTGCACAAAATCTTTTAGCAGGTACAAGATGCTATAGCAAGAAGTTTCACAGCTTAACTACAGCGTGGTAGAAGAACAATTTCATACTGTTTATGTCACCTATTTGCTAGTCTCATTTTATGTCTCCCTACTTCTTACACTAGAAGAAACAGTAATCAGTTGCTACGTTGTTCATGATGTTACAGACTTCGCTTGTATTTCCTCATCTCCATCTTTTTCCCCAGCCTGATGAAAACATACTTTATCAGTCATTTCTCACACAGAAACTGGTATTTTTATTAGCCGTGTTTTGAGATCTGTCAATGAGAACTAGTCACTATTAAATACCGAGGTAACCATGCCCATAAGGGAATTTCTTTCCTTTCCTTATGTATATATATATATATATATATAAAAGTCTTCTGGCACTGATGGACTTAAGTGAAAAGGCTTTTACACCGCAGCTAATTATTCACTCATTTCATTAGTCAGTCCTTTTTCAGCTTCTGGGTGACTATTCTCTGCTCCTAGCATTTTTTTTACTGTTACGTTATCTACAGATGAAGTTTGTTCCACAATCTCTTCTCCTGATATTTCCATCCAAGACTGATACTTTCATGATTTCACCATAGGAAGGAAGCATTATCTATTCTGATCAATGCCTTACTTTGGATTCCAGAAGCAAGCTTACTGAATATGTCCTGTAGCATTCATACGGTGGCTGACAATTACAGGAAAGTGCAAGTCTACAGGGAAGCCACACAGTGACTCTACTGAAGAACCAATTTCTGAACACCATATGAAGAAACTAAGCTCCTTCTGTCTTATTTATAACTAATTTTCTCCATGAGTTTTGCAATCAAGCTCCCACAGTGAGCAAGAATTCTGGTAGGAAGTGATTTATAAGACTCAAACCCCTATGTTTCAGAAGCTATCATTTTCTAATCAATTGCTTACAATATAGAGAAAAGAATCTTTGGCAGTGTGTGAGGGTAGAGGGCAATGAAACCTGGTTTCCTCCCATATAGACGTGCTTCCCCCTCAGACTTCACTGACCATTTAGCTAAGGTTTGAGAGCACTTGCTTGCTGAAAGGTTCAGGTTTCTACTTTTATTCACTTGAACAGCCGCAGAGAGATGTCTTCACTCAAAATCAGAAATATGAAGGAACTGAGGGGAAAATAATTAAAATTTAGGAGGAAAATAGAAATATCACTTATCAAAACTGTATTATAACAGTTTTTCAGCTGCACGTAAAAAGTATAACTGGATTTAATGAAAAATATACACTCTTTATTTTTCAACCTTTGTAAGTATAGCAAAGCACTAGTGAATACAGTGCATTGCACTTCAAAATATAATTTCCTAAAATGTGAATAGCAAAGGGAATGAATTTTTGAAAATTTAAATCATTGACCTGTAATGTCTGGGTTATTCCAACTGTTTCTATTTTTTCATTTATTTGTACTAAAACACATGGGCAAAACCCAATACATATATATTTATGTTATAATGTATACTATGAACTCATTCCAGAGCCCTCTATTACTGTATTTATGACATACCCTGTTTCCTCCATGATGCAACCACCCCAGGATTCAGTGCAGTCACACTCTTCTCAGAGAAGACCAAAATACAACAGAAAAGGAAAGCAGTTATAAATACGCTTACAATAAATATAAAGTACTCACTATAGAAATGGACCTTAACTAATTTACAAAGATTAGATGGTTGCTTGGCTGTACAGATTCTAGACCTAAAAAGGAGACCAGCCCACTTGAAGAGATACTAATATACTTAATATAAATGTGGTACTTTCAAATCACCGTATGTGCACGTTCGTAGACTCAAGACAAAGTTTCAGGAAGTATGGAAAGCTAAAAATAGCTGTCAGCATTCTTCCCTATATGGTCTCAGAACAAGCAGCACAAGCGTATGTGCAGTACGCATGATACTGATAATTAAAAATGTTCACTTTTCCTCTTCCCCAAAATGTGTACAGAACATCCTGATGGAGAATTGTTACTGGACAGGCCATGGTTTTTCCCTTTAGCATAGAATTATTAAAAGTAATATGTGAATCAGCCAATCAAACATTCATTAGAAAAAGTAGTTGAGTGAAAATGGATTTACAGTTTACTTACAGCTATAGCATGTAAGTTAACAGTGACCAGACTCATAAAATAAAAACGAAAGGTCAACATCTTACGGTTGGTAGAACAGAAGTTATAAACTACCTATAAAATTTATCTACCAAAGAAATAATATTTTCAAGAAGAAAGTTTCTGTATTCTAGTTACTACAGTAAATCCATACTGTTTCTCCACAGAAAATATTCACAGATTATTTATATGGTTATTTCTTCTCTGTCTTTCATTAATCTCTCTCTATAAAGGGTATCCACATAAGGAAACTAACCTACCATTTTAAAAAAACCTATCTTACAGTTATAAGAGATTCAAATTTCTAAAAGTCTGTTTTACCTTTAATCAAAAAATTATGACATAGGAAATATTTTAGCAATTTCCAAGTTTACACAATTCAAATGTGATGCTTTACAAAACATTATCTAAACTTTTCCACATTGTTTCCTAATTCACAGATTTCTGAAGTGATTCCAAAATAAAGTCAGCATTATCACTCACATTTTTAAAGAAGAAACGAAACAAGAAAGTAGCCAAATTGCTTACAAGATGCTAGTGGAAAAACCTAGCAATTTTCTTTAGCCCCAAAAAGGGCTTTTACAGCAGCTTTTGCACCTACACTCTACATGTGTTAAGGCCATATCAGTCTCATCTTCTGGCTGTTAAGCAGCAAGATAACAAGTTGAGCAAATGTCACCCTAGACTAGGTTACAGCTTCTTACCATCTCTTGAGTTATAAATCAGGTATTTTTGTATTTTAAGAAGTCAGTGATAGTTCTATAGGAATTACAGATTTCGTTATGATAGACAAGGAGTTCTGAGTTAAATTAATGGTGTTTTTACCATTATACCTTTGAATGTTGATTATGCATGTAACCTCCTGACACAGGACATCACTGAGGTCATTGCAAAATGAGTGCTAAACTGGTGGCTCTTATTTTGGTTAAAGTCAGATTTTGTGCATGTATTTCCAAAAGCAGCAATTCCTGTCCTACAGTTACAGCAAGTTTGGTATTTGTTTCAAATATTACAAAGGAAGAGTTTATATATTTAGCTAAGGAGGACAAAAGAAGACTCCGTGTCCATGTACATACTCGGTTTCCTGGCAGCTGGCTCCCACTGTATTCCAAGGTTCTGAGCAAGACTTTGTGCTAGCTCCTGTGCCATGGCCAAAGGGAGGCCATACTGCATTTCAAGAGGAGAGCAATTAAAATAAAAAAAAAAAAAAAAAGTTATTGAACACTTACACCGCCTCATTCTGGCTTACCACATACTGACTACTTCAGTAATTCTGTACAGCCAAACACAATTCTGTGTGCATATAAGGAAAGTAAACACCATGTAGTACGTAACTGAAAAAATTTTCCTCTCTTAACCTGAGGGAATCCCTGTCCACTAGTTTACCTGCAGAAAGGAGTCCATCATATATATGTAATATAGTTCTGTATAGTATGATTAACCCATGTTAAAACAAGAGATTTTCATTGTCTATTTAATACTGTACTGAGGAAAATAACAATAATAATAAAAAAAAAAATCAATACACAGGGACCAAATTTTTCTAGTTTTAACATTAAAAAAAATCAGTAAGAATTACATGCCATCAGCAACTCAAAAGATCAAGTCTCCTACAGTGAGAAGACCCAAAAGGATGTTCAGTGTTATACTTCAAATACTTCTGTCTGAGATTTTTGGGTCTAAATTTCTGTCAAATACGCTAAAAGCCAACTGAAAATCTTATTAAGAGAATAATGCAGACAGGAAGAATGCTTTTAAAAAGAAAAGTACAGTGAGTATAGTTTAATGATGGATACGTGAAGGCTGGCTGCAAGAATTTTGACTTATTATGTAAGTTATCTTCAAAGCTCTGAATAGTGAAACATATAAATTCTGATGTTATAATATACAGTTTCTATTTTATTTCACTTTATTCATGAAAAAAATTACCTCATTCACTCCTACTCCTCTGGTCACAGAGCAAACCCCTCCAAAGTAACTTAAGCTGCTCCTTTTGTAATGAAATGTCACATTCCTTACAAACAAATAAAAATAAAGAAAATATAAACACATTGACATTAGGCACCAAGAACTCATTGAAAGATCACACTTTCACACATGATATGACACACTGCATGCACATTAATCCTCATCTAGCATCTAAAGCAACTGCAAGTTTAGAAACAGAACACCAACATTGAAAGAGTTGATTAGATACAACCTTCAACAAAAATACTATTTTTATCTTCTAGAGTCAGAATCAGTTCCAAATCACAAACAAACCAAGCAGAGAAAGCTAAAGTACCAGATTTCTAAGAAAATACAATGATAACATTACCTTTAAAAAGATAACAATATATTACAATTTATAATCTGTCAGGAAGAAATACTGTACTAAAATGTATCAGTGTTGAGAATTTTTAAAATTATGCTCTTAATCCAAACCAATTCAAGTTCTAGTTTCAATTCCAAATGAAAAAACTGAGAAGTATAGCTAAAGGGAAAATAATTTAATATCACTTTTTAACTCTGCCTCCTTTCATTTATTGTTAGTCACTGTGAGGGTTTTTCCAAACATTGATATACCACATTACAATTTTATTTAAATACTTTTTTTTTTTTAAGAGCAGCTAAGCCCCAAATAATTTAATTAAACTAATGTAATCTGGAAGACAAATTATTCTATAAAAGGTCTATACACGATTATGAATTATACCTATTTTAACTTCATAGGAGTAATAATAAATCTATGTAGCTTTGGGCATGCATAGCAAATGACTCTAATCTTTGAAAATTAAATCCTTTTACAATAGTAGTATAAATGTCCCTTTAGATCTTTTAAATGACGTGATATTTCTGACAGTTATATATTTGTTTCTTCAGAACATTCTGACAGTCATCAGAACATTCAAACTGCAGCTTAACTATACTAAATGCTTAAAGCTAGATGCTTTACAATAGACAGAACCACAGTAAGAGCTGAGGTTGGCAGGCACTTCTGGAAACGTTCAACCCCCTTGATCCAAGGAGGCTCAGCTGGAGCAGGCTGCTCAGGGCCATGTTCCATTGGCTTTTGAATATCCCCAAGCATGGACACTCCACAGCATCTCTGGACCACCTGTTCCAGCATCTGACCACCTTCACAGTGAAAGGTACTTTTCCCTATGTTTACATGGAATTTCCTGTATTTCAGTTTGTATTTGGTACCTTTCACTGTGCACCTCTGAAGAACCTGTTTGCCCGCCAGCAAACTCATCAGAAAGAGACACAATACATTCATGAAAGTAATTAAGAGTGTACATCATCAGCTTTTTCTGTGTGTTATAAAAATGCAATGAACATCGTGTTGCAATGCCTGTAGTAAGACAGTACAGTTATGACATTGCAATTTCATTATCAATATGTATCAACATGGTCACAGTATATACTACACCTTTTAAAAATAGATTAACCTGTTAAAAAACAAATTAAGCTTCCTAAGGAAGGCACGTGTTGACTGATGCAGTAACTACCAAGGAAAAAGGAAGTGAGACAAGTAGACAAAAGCAGCAGAAAGAAAAGTATGTAAAACTCTAATAGTCTAAACCATTGTATAACGGTACATACGAGAGCAGGTGCACAGCATCAGCATGCTGTTTGATGTAGTGCTGTCGGTATCTGGAGAAATCATGAAGCATCTGCAGAGGGTCAGGGTGAATATTAATACGATCTCTGTCTGTCCAAGTTTCCACAGCAACAAGAACCACCCTGGTATTCAGCTGTTCCTTGTATATCTGAGGGCAGAGACAGGACAGGCACAGGAGTAGAACACTGGGTCAGACATGCACAGTTAGCCAGTAAGAGTAAAGCGGAAGGACAAGAGGGATAAAGCAGGAGGGAAACATTGGGAAACAGTTAGACAGTAATGCCTTGGATTTCCTAAAAGTTAATATTCTGATCAACTTAAATTTTATGTTTTAGAGGACAAAAAACCCTTGCTGCTCTTTTTTTGAACTACTCTCTTTTCTTTAAAACTCTCTTGTCAAATAATTTCACCACTGTGTTTTGCAGAAAATCTATACAAAAATCAGCAGAGAAGAAATGTAAAGGTACACTGGATGATCTCAAAGAAAAGAAAGATCTCAAAGAACAGCCAAAGCCAATTCTTAAGATTAAATAATTTCTCAGTTCTCCAATATATCCAAAAATTAATTCACATAATGCTTGATTTTCATTTATAGTATGACTATTTAATGCTATTCAAATAACATGACAATTAATTAACAACATTAATTTTTCTATTAATTTTAATGTCACTGTAGCAATAGAGAAGGAAACAACAATCTGTCCCTAATAATTACAAAACAGCTTTAAAATATCCATTTTAACTTTCTGCATGATACTCGATTCTGAAATAAAACTGCTGCTCTCTTTAGGCTCAGGTCATAAAATGCTGAATTTTATTAACTAAGGTTATTCAGAACTTGCAGGTCTACAAAAGATGCATTCCTTATCCACAACAGACAGTTTGCCCACAAAAAGTCTTACATGGGACATGAAGAACACTTACGGATCATACTTAGTTATGATCTAAAAGCACTGGATGATTAATCCATTGGCTGCCTAACACATAAAATACACAAAACGAAGGTTATTTGGTCACTTCCATGAGGCACCATATTAAATATATACTTATACTATCTTTTTGTCAAATTATACCTACAATACACAACCTGAACTGCAAATATTCTCCTGCAGTTATGATAGGTATTTATATTGAATAAACTAGCACTGACTAGCATGCCAATCTTTTCTATCAAGGCAGCATTATCCTTATAGAAAAGTCAATGTATAACATTCAGCTTAGGAAAAAAGGCAATAAATGAAAGAGCAAGAGAGCAACCAGCTAAGCTCAATTTTGTCCAACTTTGAAGGAAAAAGAATATTAATATGCTTCAATTTGAGGGAGACAGGCTGAGGACATACACAGAAAATGGCTAACGACCTGAGAGAAATCAGTAAAATTAAAAATACACATGGGTGGATCAATAAAGACTTCACTTCTGTTTGCTGAGAGGAAAACCGTATTTACTGAAGCAAACGGGAAGGAAAGAACAGAAGAGTGGCAGAGAACCTGGAAGCCCCTGAAAGCCAATATCCTTTTCCCAATAATATATCAGTAAGAAATACAGCCCTCTCCCTATGAACACAAGGGAATAACAAGGCAGAAATTCCTGCTCCTTTTCATGCTTTGTTTAAAGAAAAGGCCATTAAGATGTCATTTTGCAAGATCTCTGTGAAGGGACTGAATTCTACGCTGGAGAGAAGCTGAATGTTTCTGTATACACACATACAGCAAATAAAAATGAAAAAAACAGAAGGAATAGTCAGAGACAGGAAAGAAAGATTAAATAACTTCTGTTGAAATGCAAGAGAAATAGAAAGAAATACCAAAGAAAAGAAATATCAAAGAAAAAAATGAAGATGCCATCCTGTCTTTGGGAATGTACAATATAAATTGCAGAAATATTATTTAAGTTATTTATATTTTTATCTGCTCTGGTAACTTTTCTTCATACTACTGGCATTTTCAGACCATTACACAAAAACATTCCAAAACAATTCCAATATTTCATATATTCTAAATACATCCACCTACCTTTTTAATGTACATACAGTACCCATACTACTTTATATGTAAGATACTGAGAACCAATACTGTACTTCCTCTGAACTAAATGAACTGTTAACAATGTTTTGCACTGAATCATATCACGCAATTCTACTGGTATCAATAACATCACATGGAAAAGGGACTTCAGAGTCAGAATATTGCTAGCCTTTGTATTCATCATTGCTAGAGAATCTATCTTGGTTTCACTACAAACAGCTCCGAAACGCGTGTGGTCAATCAAATGTGGGAAATCAAATTTCACCACAAATCTTACTTTTCATTTATATGCTCTATGTGAAATTGTTCTAAATTTAGACACAGATACAAGTATGGTATTTGTGTGTCAGTGCCACCCGTTTATAATGTATTACAATGGGATTTTGTTTGGTTTTAAGCTATAAACACAAATTTATAAAGGAGAATTTTTATTTACTCTTGTCCCAGCAGATATGTGTATCCTTTGTGAACCACACTCGCAGCTTCAACCACTTGTGGTTAGATTTGTTTCACAAATCTAAGCTCAATTAAATCTCATTCTTAAGCAGTGACAGACGCTGAAAACTCCTTCAAGTCTGAAATCCCCCCTGCCAAGGGCAAACTCTGGCAGTTGCAAGTTTTGAGAAAAACACCAAGGACACTTTGGTATTTCTTCTACATTGACCCCAGGCTATTCTTCTGCAGAGGAACTGGAAAGGAGTTTTTAAATGTAATTTTTATAGCCGCGCATTTTTATCCTGGTATCTAGTAATGTTAACTTTTTTAAATACAGCGCTCAAACTAACAAAGTCAGTCATACGGTTTTCAGAAGAAACATTGATACTTACAGCATCTACAAGGTTTACCACAGACTTTGCAAAATTGTTTGTGTATGCATTTGAAGAACGGTGCTTTTTGAACTAAAAGGAGAAGAAAAAGTAGAACACAGTGAGAAATTAAATATTTATTACTAATTCTTTACTTTTACAACAAGAAAGGGAAACTGGTATTTTAAGAGAGAGTAAGGGGAAAATTCAGAAAGCTTTTCAGATCACAGCCTACATCTCATATTCAAGAACCCTGGAAGATAAAGGAAGCTATGTATGCTAGACAGCTTTTCACATCTGTAAAAGGAGCATTTAGCCACAAGAAATATCCTATTCAGAATCACGAGTTCAAATGTTTGAGACAAAATTACAGATAAACAAGAACATAAACACGAACTCAAAATTGAGAGGATGCTGTACCCATTAAAATTGTGCTTAATCTGATGGGTTAAATATAAGACTATACTAGCCACACTCCATGTGGTGTGTGATGAAGCATTTGCCACTTGTCCTGAGTACAGCTCTTTGCGAAGGCATCCTTTCTCTTCTATAGCACTAGACTTTTATGATAAGTAGCATTAGTTATAGCAAAAGGCAAAAAGGAAGAGATAGTGCATGGTAAAAGAAAATATGTGTTTGAACATACATCAGAGTTAAGCTGAATATCTTCAGTTTTAACTTCAATTTTTTTCCATTTCTATAGACTTGGATGAGCTGTATTACAAGTTCTGCTTCCTAATTTCTGTGCATGTCATTATAATTGTTTCATGCCTTTCCTCATCCTGGCCCACAAGTCTCCTCTGTTTCAAGTCAAATTTTCCAAAGATACTGCTATGTTATCTGAACATGAATCCATGAATCCACGACTTTCAAATAATTGTAAAATTATAAACCAAAATTGCATTACACAATATGATTTGCAGGCAGGAAAAATGAGTCTTCAAAACTGCAACAACAAAGAGGATAAAAAGTCTTCACTAAAAAACTCTTACTAATTTCAGCTACTGGCTAAAAGCAACAAATCTCATCACCTCATGAGCAAACATTCATAGAATCACAGAATGGTTTGGGTTGGAAGAGACCTTATAGATCATCTAGTTCCAGTCCCCCTGCCAGGGGCAGGGACACCTTCCACTAGACCAGGTTGCTCAAAGCCCCATCCAACCTGCCAGGGAGGGGGCAGCCACAGCTTCTCTGGGCAACCTGTGCCAGGGCCTCACCACTCTCACAGTAAAGAATTTCCTCCTTATCTCTAATCTAAATCTACCCTCTTTCAGTTTAAAGCCATTACCCCTTGTCCTGTCACTACAGCCATTGTAAAAAGTCCCTCTCTGGCTTTCTTGTAGGCCACTTCAGGTACTGGAAGGCTGCGATAAGGTCTCCCTGGAGCCTTCTCTTCTCCTTTATGAAGTTATCAAACATTATCAAGTTCCCTCAGAATGTCAGCTATTCGCACTTTGAAACACAGTACCCCAAAATAAGAAGGTCTGACTCTTCTCTGAGCAACTGAGTAGCTACTTTCATTAAATAAGTTAGATGATCAACTACCTTCCCAAATGAGAATTACAAAACAGACAAGTCCCCTGTTTTCTAGAATTATGCTTCGTGCAAAGGTGAGAGTAAAACTGGAACACATATGTGCTTCTAAAATTAAACAATCTGTTTGTCAAATTGAAAGGCAGAAGAGTGACACATACTATATTATTAGACAACAAATTTTCCTTCCCTTTAAATTTCAGTGTTTTTTGCACAAGCAATCTAGTTTTATATGGACGAAATGCCACAGAGGTAACAAACATCAAACTTAATGACGACACTCATTCATTTGAATGCAGGAAGATAAATTCTATACACATGCAGTTATTGACTGTTAAGTTCCACAATGCTTCAACACATCCACAGCAGGTCTGAATACCCAAAGATCCTACAACATAGGTTTGCGGAGACCCCCTCACCATAACTATTCTCAGAACAAAGTACTTTCACCTACAGTGCTAGTAGGTGCTTAGGACGTACACTGAGAAAAGTATCTATGCAATGGGATTTTGTTTGCTCCCTAGGGAACCATGATGTATTAGAACAAAACAATGGGAAAGGAAAGAAGGGTGGCTTTGGTTTTTTGTTTTCAGCCAACCCCAAATTTTCCCAGAAGTGGAAAGGCAAAATAATCTGCTTTGAAAAATGTTCTTGATTTTCATGAAAGTATTTAAATGCCAAAATCAATAGCAATCTATGATATAACATGTTTAAACACAGCTCCTAAAGCAGAAATTAAGCTAAATCAGTAAAAAGTGCCACAACCTAAAGACACAGCTAAACTCATCGAAAGAGCGTTAGAGGAAAGGAGAGCTCTGTGAAAACACACCGCGTTAGCCACTGCCCAAGGCCGCGGCCAGAGGTCCGAGACGCTGCACCCGCCCGGCACCTGGCTGCGGGGGAAGGCTGCCCTCTACTGGCACACAGGGAACGCGCAAAGCACATGCCGCGAGCCCCTGGGCCGGCAGGCTGCACCTCCTGCTGGCGAGCACTGCCCGAAGCACATCCATCCTCTTCCTTGAAAACAGTTATTACCTGCTTCCGAGTCACTGACAACTCTGACGCAAAAAACCTTGCATGCCGCTGATCTAAAGCTCTAACACATACAGCCTGAGAGGAGACAACAGTCTGTAACTAGCGTAGTGAACAGGATGGATGGTTGTCCTTTGAGCCTGGCTGTAGTAAGACAGGCCATGGGAAACAGACATAGAAATACTATCTCTCCGCAAGGAACACCAAGCACTGTTCGAGGTCTGTAGCTTCAGTTACTGTGCCCTACCCCCAAACAATTAACATGCTAGCATTCTTAGAATAGTTTCCTATCAGGTGATATTACTAGTGAAAACAGTTGAAGAAATATCTGTCCTACTCTTCCCACCCATTCAAATTCCCCCACATTGCTGAACTGACACAGATTAAATACAGGTTGTTTTTCCCCAGACTATTTCTACGATTTATTAAACAGATGAGGAAAAGTTATAATCTGCCTATTCAGCACTGGAACAAGTACAAACTATTGCATCCCGTTCTGGATACACGCTATTCCTGGCTCTTCACCCTTCAGTGTTGACAAAGAGCGCACAACAACATAAAGCACTGAAAACATGCAGCAGAGCGAGAGACATAAGGAGCTCTTACAGGAATTTAAAAGTTTGTTTAACTTCCACATAAAATAAGCAAAAACTGTTTTATCAACAGAACGTGATTTAAAAAAAAAAGGTCTCGCTTACACAGAAGCAAAGTCATAGCAAGAATTGACAACCCTTATTTGCCTCTTAGTCAACGAACAGCTGAGAAAGCTAAGCAAGACACAGGCTCAGAACAGGGCACAATCAAGTTGTTTTTAGAGTAACTCACTGTTGGTTGCAATATATTCTTTTTTATTAGAAAACTTTAAAGCCTACATGGAGTATTTTTCCATAACAGATATGATCTAGTTAAAATGTAACTATTGGACTCAAATTTGTGATGCTTTTCAAAAAAGGCTCATAAAATAGCTGTTTAGTTTTATAAAACTTAATACTCCCCAGGCCCTTCTCTTCTCATTTTTCATAAGTGTAACATACGGACACTTTGATAGCCATACTTGACATAATTACTGAAAACAGTAATATTTAAATAACAAATGTCACGTGGTCTGATTTTTCCCAATCATCCCTCAAGACAAAAAGGAAAGAAAGTAGGCTCTTTTTGCACCCCCCCCTTTATTTTTTAATCAAGTGACAAACACTTGCTGAATCAAACAAACAAACAACTTGTCTTGCACTTCATTATGAATCCTGTTTATAAGTGTGGAATAGCCAGGAAGAACAATCAGATAGTTTTGTCTACATGCTTTGCTGCATTAAAATTTAAGTTAGTAAAACTAAACTCAAAGTAACAAGTTCTGACCTGTTTCTTTACTACTTTAAGGATAGGATGTAATTTCAGAATGTTTAGTGCATTTTTTCTGGACTTACATAGTTTGTTGCTTTACTTTGTTGGTTATGGGCATATTAAACTATCCACATGATACCAAAGTATTTCACACATATTCTGAATTCTGTAATTGCTGTAGAAAAATCTTAGGTAACGTTAAGCATCATTAGGTATTATGGCCTATACTGTGTCTTACAGTATAAATGTTAACAGCTGCTGATAAACTAAATATTCGACCCAGAAGTAGCTGATGCAGCACAGTGCTGTACATCAACCTACATATTATAACGAAAAGTAAGATTACCACTGAACTGATATACTTACCATTTTATGGTCATTGACTATCATGAGCTCCAGATATTTCATTTCTTCAAAGATACCACGAGATACCTGATGGATTAAAGAAATTCTTTGAGAAATAACAAAGATGTAGTGATTTTCAAAAATAACTGCAGCTGATTTAACAGGCTTACCCATAAATATTACGCAGGTTGCGTAAGACTTTAAAAGCTGTGTCAGACATTCTACTAGGGTAAATAATCACAAATTCAGTAACACTTAGTAAGTTATGACAGATACTGGCTGAGAATCTGAGTCACATCACCAAGAATATGTAGAGTCTATCCTTTTTGGTTCAGCGCAGAAACCATCACTGCTTCCCTCCTCTCATCTTCACAAAGAAGAAAAATCTCAAACGTTAAAAACTCTTGGCCTCCTGGACTATTCATCACAGATTTAATGAAAAGGGAAGTTACTAAAAATAGATGCGCCCTCAAGAAATACGCTGTGGATTGTGCAACTCAGTGAAGAAATACAGATTAATCATCTTTAACTCAATTTTTCCCCTACCCGACACACATGCATAGGTGGATCATGAGGACTGTCTACTTCTGTTCTCTCAATAACCAAGTTACGGGCGTCCTCATTTGGTTTTTTAATTTAATCATGCTACTTAACAAGCCAAATGAAAATAAAGTCAGATATCTACAAAGTAGGCAAGACTTCATTCAAAAACTATTCTTTATACTCAAGCAGACTCAAAATTCTAAATCCATTTTCACTACTAAACTACCATTCAATTGATGGATAGTATTACTGTCACTTTAGAAAGTTTATCCACTTTTCTCCAAATACTCTATTTTTAAAGAAAATTTTCTTGGTTTACCATTTGATAATTGTATTATGTGATAACATTAAGCTACCAAAAATATTTATTTTCTAAAGCCTGTGTTCTCTCAACATTAAAAAAATCTGGAAATTAGTGGTTTTGATTTTGCTTTTATAAATGTTCTTAACTCAGGGTCACACTTCTACTCACTGCTCTCTTTCTTCTCTTTCTCCTCAGCCACTGTAGTTCAGACAGAAAGGGCCATTCAGAGCTAGATTCAGTCTCTGTATAAATTACAATTTAAGAATTTAATGGCATCATTTTAAAGTACTTACGTGCACTGTCCAAACCAAAAGTAGATTAAGATCATCCAAATTAGAAGAACATTTCATATTGAAAAGTTCATTTTTTAAAATACACAAAATGTAAAATATCTCATGTCAAAACTCAAAGTCATTTAGAAATCTAAAGTTAGAAATAGAGCATGCAAGGGTAGACAGATTGTAACCTGGGCTTAGAATATATGTTTCTTTCATCTCATGTCCTCAATAGCATTAATACCACTGATTAAATTAAAAGATTTGCAGAAGAAAGCTAAATACAACGTCTTCATGGCTGGAAATCTTTCAGCTGCTTTTTGACAACCCTAAATTCCATTGCAATAATTGTGAAAAAACCCAGATTAGTATCTATTTTTCAATTTTTTTTCCAAATAATCAGCAATTTTATATAGATTGCTAGGCTATTAAAATTTTTCAAGTTATATATACAATTATTTCCAATGTTGAAAAACTCCCAACATAAGCAAAAACATACCAAGGTCCTGCAACTGCTTGGAGGCTTGTGTTCCGTAAGTTCTTTGGATGATATGTGGTCTACTTTTACTTTCCTGAGAAGAAAAATATGTGACATTTTCTTCTAATTAATAATGTCAAATGAAAAGTGAGACACTTCTTTCAGTATTTACCATTTTCATTATCTCCATGAATTTACTGTCTCTGTGCTGTGAGTTTTCAGCCTTGCAACGTTTACAAGTATGTGCTGCATCAAAATGCATTACATGGCTTAACACATGGCATGTAATACTGATCCTGAGGAGACAGAAATCTTTTTGGACGTAACATTTTCCCATATCTCTGTAGTTTCAGTCACAGCCCCATAACTGACCATCCAAACGATACTGATTCCTCTGAATGTTGATCCAGTTTCTTTGAAAGTGTCAGGAGTCAAAGGTTTTGCAGATCTTTCTTTGGACTCTAAGTTCAGCTTTACAGTCACCAAAATGTATCAGTTCTGCAGCATTACATTATTTGTCATATACTGGTAAGTACTAAAGCGAGACAAGCTTGAGAGCTATGATACAGCATCTGGAATATATCCTACAGATCAAGCAGGACACAAACCTTAAGAATACTCTGTCTCAATGTTGCAGAATCATTTCACTGAAAATCACTAAATATTTGAACAATTCAAGAGGTATAAATCTACCTAGTTTTACTACTGTCTGTGAAATCGAGTCAGTTCTATTAACTGCTAAAGTTTTAGGAACAACTGTATTATAACACACTTAAGAACTACAAAAATAATTATAGTTAGAAAGACATTTGCGTAGCTGCAGTCCTAAATGTGGATCCAGCACAGTCATATATTTGAATATGCTGGATCAGAATCATTTAAGCTATACAGCGACCACTGATTTGCCACATATAAAGTGTAAGATATTCATATATAATTATCTACTTCATTAAGCTCTTTGTGGCAACATGGCAGGTCAAAGAGCAATCCAACTATTTAGAGAGGGATGAATAAATGACTTCCAGAGATCCCTTCTATGAAGTTATAAATCCTTTAGTTCAAGTAGTAGAGCAAATGATAAACACTTCTTGACAATCCATAACCATTTGCCATGGAAACAGTCTTTTTAGTCTACTCCCAACATCTAAATGATGAACAATAACTAGGAAAAGAAAGAATAAAGAAAAGCAGAGACAAATCTTAGGTAATTCATACTTACACGTATCTTTAAATAAATTCCAGTCAAACATTTAAAAACACTTTTTCATATGAATGCATGAGAGAGGTCACTCATTTATTGATTTATCTCATACTTTTATTTGCTATTCCTTGAGCCCTTTCCCAAAGCAAATAAGCCAGCTAAACTTACTGCACTGTGGGTCAGATCCGTTGGTTCAATCAAGTACAAATAAGTACTATCTTCAAACATGCCACTAGAACATGGAGAAAAAGAAGTGATATTTAGGACTACGCGGCAATTAATTTGACTGCAGGATATTATTTTTAATGAGACAAAACTAAACTTAGGGCTGAAAAACTGATCAATATTAAAATAAATTCCATGTATGTTCATTACTACTGCATGTGGCTAAAGCTAAGAATTTTTTTTAAGAGATCAGGCACATTTTAATGAACTAACACTGAATGTAATGGCAATATAATGATAAAGCGTCAAAAAGCGTAAAGATTTGACCTTGGAAAGAGAAAGTCCTACAAGACACGTTAGCATGCAGAATATAATCAACAGCCGAGTTGCACTTTACATAAATAACCCTAGTCAGGACTAATTTCTTACATTTCCTCCTTGTACAATCTAACAAAAAGATCAATTTTTCTACTGGCAGACAGAATCATACATGAGTACTGAGAACGCAAACTGCTAGACTACAACCCTTGTTTATCCTTTACAATAATAAGTCATCTGGTGAAATAAATATTTGCACTTACCATATGCAAAGGTTTCATGAGACAGCATCAAAAGACTTTAATCCCAATGCAACTAAAAAAAAAATGCTAGTAGTTTGGCATAGCTGGTACTGGCATTTCAAAACATCAAAAATCTTTGGGCCTGGAGAGTTTCAGTCCCTCACATATTAAGAGATAATATTCAAGAGTAATAATTCATTAATAGCCTTGTTTGAAAAATGAGAATGTGCACTTACTGAAGTCCATTACAAGTTGAAAGAGCAACATTGGAACCCTTGACACCTCTGATATTTCCATGGTAGTAACAATGCTCTCCACCCTAATAATGTTTAAAAAACAAACAATCACACACACACACAAAATTACCCTGATTTAATGTCTATTGCTTAAAAGCAAGGCTAAAAAAGATCCAACAACTTGCATTACGTAAAATTTCAGAGGAAGCAGTGATTGCTAAAGTAAATACCAATGACTAGCTCTAATTGCTTGTAAGAGAAAAACTGTGTGCAGTAAAGACTAATTTATGTAAGTCTTCAAGCCATACCATGGGTTATTCTTTTGTTGAAGTCACAGCATTCTTGATCTTTTTTTAAGCACACTTCTTTGCTGTAAATTGATTCTGTAAACATGTTATGTAATGCAGGTTACATGAGCATTGAACTATTTCTTAATGTCTTCCAGATCTGTTAAAATTACAAGTGATACAGTATTCATCAATCACTTTGCATGTATTTGGCTTAGATCTGGATTCTACCAATTTTATCTCACTAAAAATTTATCAATTAAAATGTTACATCATTAGACTATAGGTACCAATATCACTAATGATGAATGAGCCAGAAAGTTAATCTAGTTTAGCAACACTAAAGTGTACAGTTGGATTTTTACTATACATATCAAAAGGGTACTAAAAGCCAGCTCTTGCTACTAACTGCATAAAATTCCAACTAGATGCAAACCCCAAATTATTCAAAAAACCAGTAGGATTTTTGTGTTTCTCTAAACAAGCCAGCAATCATGTTTTAGACAAGGTCCTGCCTTTTATTTAAAAAAGAATATTTACATTACCTAGAAGTGTGTTTAAATGTTAGACAGTTAAAAAAAATAAGGCAAGATACATCTAAAACTGCAATCCAAAACCTCATTCTCAAAGGCTGTAATTATGAAGTAAGGGAGACCTTGCAGAACGCTGCAATGCAAGATCTGAACAGTCAACCGATGCAGGGATTAGGCTGAATAGAATTAGTGCAAAATGTGTTACCAAATAGATGTGCAATGAAACTCTATGTATAGTCTTCCACTTCTCCACAAGAAGGTAAGGGAAGTTGCAATATGTGTACACATGGAGTGGAACGGGACAAAGCAGGAGACCAAAATACCATAGAGAAGAACCGATACATACTCAAAGTTCTGATCCAGAAAAGCCTTGCTCAAACACAAGCTAAAACTCCAGTGAATGCTACACACTTTCCTCTGAATTTGAAGTGCAGGTTCCCTGGACGTGCCTGGTTTTCATCACAGAAGGAGCTAAATTGAGCTCTCCTCTCCTGAAGAAACTAGTTCCTGTCTAAGCTCTCCTTAAAGAATGCAGAGAAGCAACCAAATCATCCAAAGGGATTTCAAGCATGCTCAGAACACACCTAAGACAGAGTGACAAAACGGATCCTCACACAATAGAGTTGCAGTGGCTTTCTTTTCAAAATATTGACCATTACATGCAAATGCCCCTCTCTGGCTAACAACCACAGCACTCATCCCAGGTTTCCCAACTGCTGAACAATTTCCCAGGTCACCTTGAGGAGAGTCAACTCACATCTCCCCACCATCTAAAAGTGTGCACTATCTCCAAAGCTACTGGCTACTTCGTGTCTGAGCACCCTACAGGAATCAAGCTAAAGCAGTCTCCTTTTGTAGAAAACACAAAGATTTTTAACTCAGAAAGAAGGAGCATGATTCTGTACCCCAGAGGCTAGGAAGCTTCTAGCAGAAGGTTTTAACAGCAGACTACAATAAATAAATAAATGATTGAGAAGAGAAATTCAGAAGTAATTGTTTTGTCAAAGCATCACCTACTCACATACAAGAATTACTAGTGTCAAAATAATTTCACCAAGACCTTTTTTATTTTATTTTTTTTTTTTACACTTTGTGGCTTTTCACAATTTGTCATTTTTCTCTACAAGTTCTAGTTTTCTTCCATGTACTAAATTTGTGTGATTTAATTTCTCCATGCAATGGAAGTAGAGTTCTACTGCACTATCAAGAATTTTGTCGTCTTTGATTGTAAATAGCTAAATACATACAAAAATCTAAAATCTTTAGCATATTTTTAGGATTACATACTATATATACACTACATTATATACTATAGGTAGCCACATGGCAAATTATTAAATCCTTTCTTTCTATTCTGACACAGACATTAATTCTATCTTTACTGCTGGACATCAGAAATACTAATCCCTAAAATTCCATACATCACTGAGGAATAAATTGATTATAGACTGTTAGAGGCTTACGGAACTACCTATCGTGACAAAGAGTAAAATAAACTGGCTTCATGGGAATAGTTCAACTGAGTAAACAAGAAGACTCTATTTTCTATCAACAGAAACAAAGCATCAAGAGCACCATTAACTGACTGTTCAAGCTATGAGCGTTTAGAAAGAAACCAAGAAACATTACTTTGACTTTCTAAAGCATTACTTTGACTTTTCTAACAAAAAAGGACTAGTGAATTTAGAAGCTGTTAAATACCAGAAATTCTGCTGCTATATGTCAGTGAAGCTAAAATGAGGAACACTTAATGATCCTAATTTATCTCATTTCAGCAGCTGATCTTTAATGTCTGTCAACAATAACTCCAACTAAACTACAGATAGAAAATAGTCTCAAAAAGCTTTATTAAAATCTTTAAGTGTGGTTGTCTCTCACATGTTCTTTGAAAAACGTACCATTCATCATAAAAATATTCTTAATTCTAGTGTCATATGCCTGCTGAATCACAAACAAGCATATTGGACCCATTCCTTCTGCAATTATTATAACTCAAGGAAGTACCAAAAATGTAAATGGTCTTTAAGTATGCACAGCATTATTTCCATTATGCATCTTATTTAATGAGTTATTCAGATTCTGAATGAAATTTGTAACAGATTATTGTGCCTAACTAAAAGTACTACACAAAAAGCAATGACTACATATTTACCTTTCCATCAGTGAGAATGTATAAGCCTTGCTTTTTAACAGCTAAATTGTATCTATCTTTCTCACAGAATTAGCACTTCAAGATTTTTTTTTTAAAAGACACTCATCCAAGTAAAGAAATTGCTGTTTGTTCTTCAGTGTTTTCACTCTTTCTAGAAAATACAAACACTTTTCATCAAGATCTCGCTTCTTTACATCCACATCAGGAAACAAAATAATCTTTTATTTATTCAGGTCTAAAAAGGATTTTAAGACACTGCAAAAGACCAGGATACAGTCCTTATTTGATCTACTACACAAATGCCATGTATATTTCCTGAACTTATAATAAAGCCTTTTACAGATTAATGTGACCTCAGGAGCTCTATTATTGTTTCTATACAAATCAATTCAGAAAACATCCACTAGGAAGTCTGGATCAAGTTACTGCAGCATGCAAAGGTAGTCCATTTGCTGAGTCTAAAGTTCTAATATAATCTGCCAGTCAGATTCATGATTCAGCAACCGCAGTGCTTAATGCTAGTGCTGCAGCTGACAATTGCATGAGCTTGTCTAAATGCCAGAGGGAACTGTTTTCTTGCATCATTTAGCATTTTTGCCTATTCTGCAGAGTACTGAGTCTTAACAAAATGAAACAACTTCTTTAGTATGTTACATGAAACTATTTTTCTTCTTCAGTAGAAGAAAACAAACCAGTATATTCCAATAATTATATTGCAATTTAATTGCTTAACTTTGCCCTAATCTTTGATATCTTGTATTATCTGACATTCTCTACAGACAGGGCAAAATAACAAACTAGACATCTAACAACTGGACAAACAACAGTCCCAACTTGCTGAAGGTACAAATGCAACTTGAATGTTTGCTTTCCTCCACTCTGAAGAGAGATATATTTCACACATAATGATATGGAAAAAGTAATTCCCTGAAAACGTAGTTTATAACCTTTCCAGGAACCTACCAGTTCTCATTTTGTTACTACAACAAACAAAACGAATGACCTGGTTCCCTTAGTCAGGGCTGAACTATCTTGCATAACTTTAATCTCTTTGTCCTTGGATCAATAGCCTAGGGCACTGAATTCAATTTGGGAGCTATTTTGACAAATATAGTTACTTGGATGTCAAGCAACATGCTGGTTTACTAATAGTACTTGAAACCTCAACCTCTGGAATTAAGTCGTCCATTTTCTGTCTCACAACTGTATAATTCTTGCAAAGAAAAGTCACTGCAAGTTTTTTTTTGTTTGTTTGAATGTCTCATTTTACCATTATCCCTTCACCTTGCACTTTGTGCTAAGGACATGTAAATAACAAATGAGGCTATACTGATGGTGACTTCAACCCCTCCACCCCCTACATTTTACAAGATGTAGTTGTTGGCAGTATCTGGATCATCTTCACTACCACCACTTATCCCTCACTCTGACACACAGACTTCCCTTTTTTTACAATTCTTTGTGTATTACTGAGGTATCCTTAAGAGATGAGATCACAGTTACCTTGCATGTGTGGAAAAAGGCTTCTGGTGGTTTTAAGTGTTGCCAAACTTTTTTTCTTTTTTTAGCATTTTATTGACATTGTTCCCTCAGAAAGACCATTCTGAGACATTTAAGAGCACAATACCTTAGAAAACTTTGGTTTTCCATCTTCATAGTGAATCTCCACATAACTGGAAGATAACAAGTCACTGCCAAAGAAAGGAAAATCAAGATGAGAAAAATCTGAATATCCTTTCTACTGCTATGTGTGGGTTTGGTGTTTTTTGGTTAGAATTTTAAAAGCATTTTTTCCTTCCTTGTAAATCAGTTTAAAAATGTCACGCCACTTGTGTCCAGTAAATGGTTTTCTGGTACACTGGATGTCATGGTGTGTTACAGAAGGGGGAATTTCAATCTGCAATCTAATCCCCTTTATTTTAGCTTTGCAATAAGATTATTAGCCTTTTAAATATGCAAAAAAAAAAAAAATCCCATGCCTTTAGAACTTTCTTTGCTACCAGTAACTGATACTGACAAAATGTATGTTTAGTTCATGATTGCTTTCAAATAAGTTTTATATTTTATCTAAAAATTAAACAGACTGTATGTAAGGCTGAACAAATACATACACAACTGTTCTGAAGACAAGTGTATACTTTCCCTGTACCTCAGTTTCACAACTGCAAATCATCATTTTTTCCCAAGAACAGTAATGTTCTTAAAAAAAAAAAAAATACACACACACAACACCACTACCCCCCCCATGCTACCCCTTTTTTTCCTTTCACTTTTTCTTCTATTATTTTTTTTCCTAAGTCTGGCATGAAAAATTTCTGAAGCATAAAAAATCCCCACACTGTATAACTCACAGTTCAAATTTCTTTTTTTTTTTTTTCCAAATAAAATTAGCTAGCCTGTACATATCCTGGAATAACTTCAATGCCCCATTCACTTGTCACCCTGTTATAATCAGGGTTGAAGCATAGTGGCCAAGGGAGACAAAACAATTAAATATGTTAACTGCCCCCATCATATAAGCAAGCTAAGCATTTTACTTAATGTGATCCAGAAATCTTTTTTTTTAAATAAAAATAATCATCATTATGGAAGCCTGGTCTGACAAAATCGCTCTGATGGGCATTCACGATTAACAACAATTTATAATAATGGATATCTCAAACTCAGATTAGACTATTAGCAATCCTGATAACACTTTAATTTTGGGATTACTGGCTCATAAAATCAATCTTTCATGCCACATTTATCAGGCACTACACTTCTCCGAGAAGATCCTGCAGAAGTCAGTTACCAGTGGCTGTCTTGAAAGCCCTTTTTCATGGAACTGAGAGACCACACCATGTGCACTCTGTGCCTGCAAAACCAACACTAACAGCCATGAATAATTACTGAAGTCTCATAATTTGTCTTAACTTTCATTTTGATAGCAATATTTAATAGTTTTTTTCTAAAGTGCAGACTTAAAAATAAACTCAGTTGCATTAAAAAATTAACTTTCTGTATTTGTATCATAGTAAGCTACAAATTTTCTGCAAGTGAATACAATTGCTTTATAAATAGTGTAAGCGCTTGACTACAGTGCAAATATTCACTTCTTCAACATGGCAAGGTTTGAAGCTTCTAAAGAGGATTAAGCACACAAAGCAATTAAACTTTAGAGTGTCGATAACGTCCTGTTCTTCTTTGCATTTTCCATACTTCTTATGAAGCATAAGAACTGGTGTCCTCAATACTTAATGGGACGGTACGGACAAGGCTAGAGGTAACTGACAAAAGTAGGAAAATGAAAAATGCTAATTAGATACATGTTTAAAAAAATCACTGAGGATGGTTAAACACTGGAACTATGGTCAGCTTGAAAGAGCCTTGACCAGATTCAGACTTTAACAGATACTTCTGCTTGAATTCACAGAGACCGTTTGGTTTCCTCAAACCGATTCCAGGATCGGCAGTTATCTACTCATTTCCAAATCAAGCTCATGCTCTCACACCCCCTTTTGCCCTCTGCTAGTAACCTTAAACAACTGATCTCAGAACTGCTTTCAGTGCTACCTAGTGCTTTTGGCATCTCGTAAGACTTGCAGGAGGTGATTTCCCACTGTGTCTACTGACTCACAACTGCAGTTACATTTAGTTAAAATTAAAGCATTTCTCTTAGATTTATCCCATTTCATGTGATACAACAGCTGCTCAAAATTTCTTTAGTACATCGTTTGCAGAATCTTTCCAGAGTTCAGTGTTATTCTCTTGGACTTTGGTTGAACTTCTGTTGTAACCTTTATTTTTTTTTTCTTCATCTGCCAACCTTTTCCATTCTTTAGCTTCTCATTACTTCCAACTGCAAAAGGATTCCTGATTCAGGTAATAAATACAGTGTCCCACATGACAGGATATCTAACATGACATGCTTACGATAGAATACTCCCATATATATGTATATATATATATGTGTGTTACATGTGTAAAGCAAGGATGCAGCAGACAGCAGCTTTTCCAGTAGACTACACCTCTCTCATCACTGACTTTCCAGTGCTACTGTCCTGTGGGATCTGCTGGATACAGGGCACATCAATGAAACTCTCCATATTGAACAAATTCCCTCCATAGAAAATTGAGGCTTACTATTCACAATATACTTCCTAAATGCCATGTTGTAAATAAAACGCACCTTTAATCTGTGAACCACCCTTTTGCCAGATGTAATACAGTACCTACCACCTAGAAGTTGGAGTAGAAAATCCATTATAAGGCTACTGTCTTTCACAAACTCTATGCTGTAGCAGGGTATTTAACACTAGTTTCTGATCACTGTTATGTTCTTAAGCTTGTCACATGTAACCATCAACATACTGCATGGGCATTTTTCTCTTAACATTTCCCACAGGGCAGCAAGAATTTTGACCTTTCCACTGAAAAAAATCAGTCATTGTCTTAAACTGTATGCCTCTACCATGGTGAGTACCTGATTTGCCAAGCACTTATTTCTATTTCAGGTATCTGTCTACACTAGCAAATATCCTAAAGAACATCTTGCTACCAATCATCCAGAAATCCCTCAATGCATACTGCTCATCTGAGACAACCATGATCTTATTTCAGGGGAAGAGAGGGAATGGGAGAGGGAGAGTAGGTTCGCAGGTATTTTCCAACATGGCTCTGCTAGTACACACAACCAGTTGCTTCTCTAATAAAGCTAATCTCAGTCCTGTTCTCTATATTCACAGCAAAATCAGTACAAACACGTCCGTAACTATGCTTGTAAATGGTTAGTAATGAAACATGATATTGCAGAGTAGTCTAGGACTGGAAAATTCAGCAAAAACGTTCCACTATTGCCACAAAAAACCCCACAAAATTTTGGTAAGGGAAATTGTTCTATATTTTGCTAAAGCTCCAGGAATAACAACAGCTGTAAAAAATAAGCTTAAAACAGCTACTGCAAATTTTCCCTACCAAAGGTTTTACCTGCTATTAATACTGACAAATCTGACAAAAGAAAGGAGAATTTATTTAAGGAAAAGAAAAAAAATGAACACTTAACCAAAATAACATTTTTTCCAACATGAAAGACAGATACACAGAAGAGCACTATAATTTCACCAGTAGGTGTGATGAGATCCTTTATGCCAGTGGCATCAAAAAGAAAGGCCTAGAATACAGATTAAGAGCTCATATAGAAGTGCAGAAGCCTGAGGAATGAGATACAGGACTCATGAATAAAGTAGGAATCTCCACATCACAAAATCCACTTACATTTTCATTGAGCAGAAATGCATCCGGTATAGCAAATTTGTTTTTCAATATTATGAGCACCAGAAACAGTGCAAGCTTTAATTGAAACAATTATGTAAGCCATGATCACATCAGACAAAAGCATATTTAGGCTGGTGACACATTAGTATGATGCTTTACAATGAACACATCAAATTGCAACATGCTGAATGAACACATGAAAAAAAATTTTTGTCTGCTGTGAACTTTTCTACAGTTCCTCCCATCCTGCCCTGCTTGTCTCAGGTAATTATTTTTATTAAGCGGTCCTGCATCACCAGCTCTTCCATCAGAGTTACACTGAGAGATGCAAAATAAGCATCAAAGGGATATGCCATTGCCAGTAGTTGTTGCCTTTGAAGACACAGGCCAGCTGTTCAAGCAAGCAGCAGACACTTTCTGACAAACTCGCATCCACTTCCCTAGCACATATTTCACTGCTGCTGTTTTCATTAGCAGGAGAGCTGCAGCATGAAATGTGGCTTATTTCAGCTGGCATCTAACCATCCTGATGAAAAGAATTGATTTGGGTAGGTAAAGGCTATGAAATGACTAAAAAATCTCATACACAAGTAATCGAGTTAGCTTCCAGGAACCTAGTATGCAGCCTGCAGAAGATCAAACTACAGCTGAAATCTTTCTTGCATACTTCTCAAATTATCTTTAAACTAATCTACTACTAAGGAATAATTTATTAATTTTTTTAAGTATCCTGAAATGATTCAATTTAGTTGAATTACTTAACAGAACATCCATCAGATGTTTTTGCGCATGATGTAGTTTAGTAGCACATAAAGATGTGAAAAACAAATTGAGACCTTGCTACGGCATCTTGTAAGACCATCAAGACACTGTTAGCTAATAAAATGGCCATCTATAGCCTTGTTGCTATCATCAGATTCAATTATATCCACAAGCTTTGTTGAATCAACTGTTCTTACAGGAATTTATTATTATGTTTCTAGTAAGTATTTACACTAGTCTTTACTCAGCTGTTGTCTTTGAAGGTGCTCCAACAGAAGTGTCTCCAAGGAATAAATACACTGCAAATATTCAATATTATTTTTAAAAACACAACTAAGTTCCACAACTTTTTCTTCTATTATCTTGAAGGAACTTAAAAATAAAAAGATGATACTGTGGATCAAGCATCTGTGTTTAAAAGCAATTAAAAGAAACAACTGATGATGCAGGTGTATAGCTCAACTTCTTCATAACTGGAATCAAGAGTCCTCACTCACTTTGCTATTAATACCATAACGACTCTGTAACAGTAAATAGTACAGTTATTTAAAAATCACTTCTTGCACAGTCTGGCTCTTATTGTTTTTGTTTGGCTTGTCTTTCAAGTGGAGAAAAGGATGACCCGACAACAAACTTATTAAACTGAAATTACCTAGGTGATACTTTAGGTATTCTGAAGAGGTCCTCAAATAGGGAAAGATCTCCAAAAATACTGACAGGAAAGCACATACTGAAGTTGTATAAAATGGTGCAGAAAATAGCCCAGGTTCTTTTGTGGATCAGTCTGCCTCCCTCAGTGCAAGAAGCCCTGAGTCAGTTCAAAGAGTTCAGACAACAGACTCTTCATGATCCCTTCTCTGGTTATGTCCTGAAGCCCTCCATTTCAGAAGGGAGCATGCTATATTTTAATGGCCACTTCATCAAGTGTTTTGAAAGTAGGAGCTTGAAGAGTTCTTCAGAATATTAAGAACAGTATCTTGCCTAGTTTCCGCCATATTTTCCTTTACCATAGCACTGATGATTGAACTGTTCATTTAATACTGCATTTTAATTGATCCCTTTCTTCCACCACTGTTACCGGAAAGCGACAAAGTAATTCACTCTCTAAAACTTAAGTTTGAAGCTTTAGAAAGCAGGCATTCTTTATTGCAGGGCTGGACGCACAGGGGATAACTCCACCCAAATGTGCGTGCTGAAAGGACATAACCGCTAAATATTTCTACTACGTTTATATATTCATGTTTCTTCCCAGACTTCATTAAAATATGTTAATATCCTTTGCACATGTCCATTAGCAGCTATGGGTGGTCATCGGGGGTCTTCGCATGAAGGCTCATACTCTTCATCACAGTGTCTGCTAGCTGACCTTTGCTTCTGTGCAAACTCAGTTCTGAGATCACGTATACTGTGTCCATCAAGGTTTTGTTCCAGTCTTGCAGTCATCTTGCACCTTCCATATTTCTATAATTCTTCACGTCTGCCCATCCAAGGCTGAGCTGTCTACAGCGGGATTATTCAAAAACTTCTGATCTTAAAACCATCCTAGTTATTCACAAAATTTACTTCTGTTTGGTCACATCTGTTATGCAGCAATTCTAACAAAGTAATAGCTTCTCATCTATATTCACAGGTATCACCATGAGCTTGGAAAATAGGTGGTTTTGCATTATAAATGAGAGTTTTATTAGCCTGTAGTGTAAGGTTCAGGGCTGTCACCTGTCTTCACCAGAATGGTCTCATTCAATTGCAATTGTATTTGCCAAAGCTTCCTTCATTTAAAGCAAGCTTTTTTATACACAGAAGAAACTTGTGTTTCTCTTCCTCTTAAGGAATTCACTTAATACTCCATGTTCTATTACTTTGTGTCTACTGATAACAGTCCAATTTAAACCATCTGTTACTATGAAGCGAAAAATCCAACCAGATATGGGCATGGGTTTTTTTTATTAATTTCTTTTACTTCCAATACCAAAACTAGTGAAATAAGTTTATTTATACTTATATAGAGCTGACACTACCACCTTTAGATTAGACTAACAACTATACCAGAATCAGAGATAAACTTTTAGTTTGCTGGAGTACCAAAATGTATTTTGGTTCACTTAGTCCATGCTTCCACATTGCACAACTTTAGCTCTGTCATTGAATCAAGCTAAATTCAGTGATACAGGCTCTTAGGAGCCAGTTTAATTAAATTAATCATTAATCACATGTCAAGCATATGCAGGCTTCATACTAGCTTCAAATCCAAAGATTTCAGCCTGACTGTAATAGAATCTGAGATCCCAGTAATTCACTTCAGCATAAAGATCTCACTACTGACAACACTGGACCATCTCAGAAACAGAGTGACAAATCTACTAGATTAGAAAGACAACAGTTCTTCACCACTGCCATGTTACAGCGGTTACCTGTGAGCAACTAGTACAAAAACATAACTTAAGAAAGGATGCATCAAGTCAGACAACTGCTTAGTATGTTGTTTGACAGCAAATACAACACATGTAGCAATTTTTCAAGGAGTTTTCTCAGCATCCAGTGATGCGTGACACCAGGATTTCATAAACCAGAGTTGGTGTAATTGTTTTCAATGGCCCTCAGTAGATTTCTTTTCTGTAAGCTCTTCCAATCCTTTAACTCCTGTACATAGTTTAATATGCACAATATCCTGTGACAAGATTTGCATTTTAATTTTTTTTTTTTTTGAGAAGCATCTTCTTCCAAACCTCCTCCTGTATTTGATATCTATAGCTGTTACATGGGACGAAGCAATAAACACCCTCATCCTGCCACAAAGAATTTTACAGCATTGTCATATTGCCCCAGATGTGTGTTTGCCTTGCCGTGAGCTTGTTGACCCTAACAATCCACCAAACCTGTGGCTGCAGTGGCATTTCAGCTGATAGGCATTCAAAACCCTGTTCAGAAGGGTAAGAGATCCACTCTTAATTAAATCCAGGATCAGGAATGCACAGAATGAAGTCTTTTCACTCCACAAGCAAGTGGTCTGACAAGAGGGCTAACATTCACAACACCAATGCCTGCATTTTAAAAGACAAACAGCATGTCCTCTCAAGTTTTTGTGTTTGTGGTTTTTGGGAGTTTTTGTTTGTTTTGCAAATTCTTTGAGATACCTCTTCCCAGAGGTTCCCAAATCCCATGCAGGAACATACTCCCAAGAGCTCTTACATCAGCACAAAAAAAAAAAAAAAGTGGAATTTCAAACAAATTAGCCTATGCTGAGTTTCTTACAGTCCTGTTGAAATAAGTTCTGCTGTCAATGGTTTTATTGACAGTCATTTTACAGAGCACAACTCCATTCATGCATAGCACAGTGAGCATAGGGACATTAATTACCACAGGGGAATCCAAAAGTTGAGCATTTGCAACTCAAGGACTGCAACATTAATTTCTATGGCTACAGTTATAAATTCTCCCCTTTAAAACACATATAGACACAGACACGCTTTTTATTTTATCTATATTTCCCAAAGAGAAGCAGATGAGATGAAGAATAAAGAGATCAAAAAATAAGAAAAAATATTAAAAGGACTGATCTGGGAAGTTCCAGGAGGAATGAACGAAGCAGATGATAAGGAGCTGGAAATGCTGATGAAGAGTGCAAGCCCTTGGTCAACAGCAGGATTGGTGCTGCCTCCTACTGCCCTCATGGAAGACTGAATGACTGAAACACTAGACAGAACACATTAGTGAACATACAAACTCACATGTATATATAATTATAAAATACACATTTTTATCATGACCTTAGTGATGGGATGGAAAAGAATATCTGAAGAGAATTTGCATTAAAGACTTAAAATTACAGAAACAAAATACTAAGAGAAGACAGAATAACTAAAATATTGCTTATAAATAATGCCTCTAATTTATAGCTGAACACAGTAATTGTGGAGGAAGCTTCTTCACACCGTCAGGTTTTTATAATTTTTAAAGGAAAGCTTTTTTCACACATTAATATGTCTTGAAAAATATGGAGAGATTTTAGCATCAGTCTGTAAATCTTTCTGCACATGAAATGCCCACTTAGTCAAATGATAACTTGATGCCTCCAGTTCTTGGAGTGGCAAATGAGGCAGTAAATCTCTATTACCTACAGCTGAGACACTCTAGACTGCAATTACTCACAGAAGTACACACACATTGTTGCAAAATCCTAACACTGAGTTCGTTGCATCTCAACTGTAACAAATTTTTAAAAGCAGACTAGAGTTAAGCTTGCCACAGTAATACTACCACATTTAATTTACGTAATTTATGTATCTTACAGGATCCATTTAGTATCTTAAATGTTTAAGCTTTTATTTAAGACAATGCTACAAATATTTGAAGTTTCCTTCTGAAAAAACGTGACTAGTTTCCCTGTTTCCATTAAAAAATAATTCTGAGAAAAAACAAGAATCAAATTGATTCTCATATAATCCAGTTACTGCACTACTGTTCTTAAATTATGCTAACAATGTAATCTCCTCTGGGACTATTCTCAAGTTAAATTCAGCCCTACAGAAACATACAACACAGACTACACAATAATAATAAGCTTTAAACTGATGGAGCTGCAAGATGTTGGCTGTAATGGTGCACTTCACATAACAGATTGACTGCTCACAAGAGTCATCACATTTTAATGTCTCTAATATTTAAGTGATGTTACAGTCAAAAGTGGTGGGGGAGAGGTTTCAGTTCATGCCAAAGCTGCCAGATTTTTTTCATATGATCTATTTATTGAAAAGAAAAATCCATTTTCCTGTAAATCTAGGTGGATATCTACAGGAAAAAGAAACAAAAGCTGAAAAATACAGACTCATTTTGGTGGGGGGTTTTTCCCTTCTTCCCCCAAAATCCTAAATTTTGAGGCAAGTTTTCAGTAGGGAGAGAAGTTTTTGCCTTTGATTTTCACCTTCTGTTTCTGCCCAGATTTGGTACCTAATTCCCCATTCTTTGTACGTGCCTCAGCCACTACAGTCGCATTGGGGGAAGGCTCTAGCACGGCTCCAGCCCCCAGTGCTGGAGGACACTCCTTTATTCAAAGGCTGGTGCCAGACAATCAGCTGAAAACTCCAAGACAATATAGCCAACTTCCCTCATCATTAAAAAAACAGCAAGTAGACAATTTTAATTCACTGCTTTTGGTAGTATTGCTCTCTAATGTGTTTTAGTACTACACCAGAACGTAAAGACTGCTAGCTTTAAACAGGACATAAGAGATACCTGCAAAAACGCTTGTCCTTCAACAGAAGAATTGCAAATTAAAATCCTTTTATATGTTGGTGGAAGAGAGATCATTGAAAAGTAATTTATAAGCACCTCACAGACATTTGTTTATGTAAATAATACATAAATGAAATAACAAGAAATTGTTTAGATACACTAGGATCATTGATTACTCAAAAAATTGATTGACACTATGGTTTGAGGACAAAAATATGAATTTACTGAAATTAATGAACACCTTTAAAGGCTTTCTATGTAAATTGGATTTTAAGCCAATGCTACATACTACTTGTTTCATATGGAATTTATCAAGTTTGGGCAGACAATCATAGCTGAATTACAAAAAGTCTAACTTTTCAAATGGGATTAATCATTACTCCAGTAGGAACCTATAAACTTCCATTTTTGCACCAAGAGAACTAACCAAACACATTATTTAATCCATTACAGATTAGAAAATTTATTACTTTTTGCACCAAATTATTTCCATAATCCACATTTCTGCAATTATTATGCATTGCCATAAATTACATCACACTGACAGCCTGAAGTTGGTCAAACATTTAAGTGTAACAGGAGTAAACTTCAGAGTAGCCCACCTTGTTAAAGAGTTCAAAACTAATCTTTTTTCCTGAGACTTCTTGTCAGAAAAAAATTGCCATTGAGCTTTATGATAACAAATTATATTTCATCTGTTTTAACTGATATAACATACATAGAAAGTAGGTGACATTAACTGACCTCAGAGTAACTGATACAAATATATATTCTACATATTCAAGGGTATTCTGGATTTTGAGTACATATTCTCCACTGGATTATTTTGGCCAACAGCACTTAACAGCTCAAGTCTGTGGCCCTGTTGCTCTTCCACCTTTCTCTCTGACTAGACATTAGTAATACCAGCATGTCAACTAAAACTCATTGTATTCAACACAGTAGCAAAAGGCAGCATTTTGCTGAACACAAATGTAACCGAGATACAAGAATGGGTCTTTCTCAAATCATTGTCTACGGGTATTTGCCATTTATAATGTTACAAGTTTTATGACTTACGGTTCTAGAGTCTTAGGTCAAAAAGTACGACAGGTTTTTGAAGTCAGTTTTTTCTGGAGCAAAACCAGATAAAAAGTCAAAAGTTTATGAGTCAAAAAACACTTAGGAAGCTAGGAGAAGACCTAGTGTATAAACAGGCAGACAGAAGGGATACCAGTCAGGCCTGAACACCCTGCACCTTACAGACAGCCAGTAAGAAAACTTTTGGTACCTGCAGAGCAGAACTTGTTTGCATAAGGTGCACAGAAAGTGATCTCCCTCTCTCTTTTTGAAGTGAAAGACATCGCATTTCTGGATTGCCGATAAAGCAACCACAGTTGGAAAAAAAATGTACATTTACTTTCTTCCTGAACCATTTGTTCTTATAAATAAGCAAGGACAAACAACAGGGATGGACAATGGGTAACACTGCAAGGATATGGTGAATGTAAGGCTATCTGGTTTGTGATGATATTTGGTTAACAGCCATTCAACATAAGAGACTAGGACAGAAAAAGCAACCAACACACACACACACAAACCCTAATGAACAGGAGATAAGAGTTCTGGACTTTGTTATTACCTCTGTTAGGTCACTGACTGACAGGCCATAGAAGCCGCCACTCAGGCACAGCCTTCAAAAGGTTCAACCAGAACTTTAGAACACACAAAAAGCGGTAAACAATGTCATCATGGGTCTCCTGGGAAAGAACAAACATTACAAGATTTCTGCAGGGGCTTGTGGAAATGTGCAAACATTTTTATGGGATGTTTACGGGAAGTGCCATGTGTAGGGAAGGTGAATCAGGGTGGAACAAGTGTGGGAAAAGGAGAGGAAGTGGCATAAAATGGAGTCTTCAGTGCAAGCTGCAAGTCAGTAAGTTTGCTTGGCCCAGCCCTGCACCTGATCACTGCAGTCTGTCCTATGTTTTTACTGAGTCCTACTTGTAATATTTTCTACGTGACTTTGCTCTCTATTCTGCACAGGTATGACATGCAAGCAAACTTCAGAGTCAGTCAACAACTATGAGGAGACCTGTATCTGGAAAGACATAGGGTCTAAGTCAGTGACCAAGTAAGAGACCTCAGGCCTAAAGACGAATGTTTGATGAACTTCAAGCCTGTGTCTGAGTCTATGAATGGGGGCATGATTGTGAATCAGAAGAGGGCTGGTGCATGTGTTTCACTAGCAAGCTTCCAGTTCCCACGAGCTGGAGAACAACTTCATCAGGCTGTTTGTATTCTTGTTCACCTACGTGCTGTCTGTGTTCATACACAGTGCCAGAAAAGGCAATGTTTTTTTCTCTGTGATGGCCTCTGTGACCAGCTATATCCTACATATAGTGCCATCTCAGGAATGTGCACTCAGTCTTGCTACGGGCTGGACATGCAAACAGGAGCAGTCACAAGAAAATCAAGAGGAGATACTCCCTGTACCTCAAAGGCCACCAGATATAGGTTCCCTTCACAAATACTTCATTATTATCCCACTGGAATTACTCTGCATGGGTGCAGCTACAACTCTCATAAAACACTATAGTCTTGCACTACACTTTAGTTCTTACAGACACTAGAGAAGATGCAGTTATCTTTACGTGTTCCTTGTCCTTCAATTCTGTGTGCCATTCCCTGCCTTCATACCAACTCATCCTTTGCCAGCCACTCAAGACTTTGTGTCACATTTTAACAGACGGAGATGCAAGAGCAACCTAACTTCAGAATCATGCATGGATGAAGGAAAATGTTTCCAGTTCACCTTCACAGAAAAGCATCTGATAACTAGTAGCCAAGCAGAAAAAATACAACAGTTCAGCAAATTTTTAAAAGCCACAGCGTGCTGCTTTGGAAAGTTACTACATTTAATAAGGTTGCATTTTTGTCCCTAACAAAATTTTCACTACATGACAGTCAAGACCAAAATAAAACCTCATATGGACCTCAAGACCAGAGGAACACATTGGGTTTTTTGAAAACCAGTATGCAATTGTTTCTGCAAATTTGTTTCACCTTTAAGTGTGCTGAAAGGCTCAAGAGCAGCAAAGGGGCAAATGCACTTTTAAGCAACACTGTAGACAATTCTACCTGTCCAGTATTTAGTACTGCTTTTACACTTCCTTATTCTTAAACTTTCTCAGTGTAAACTTTCAGTGGCAAAAATACTTCATTACATTTTTAAAGAAAACCCGTAGTTTGTAAGTACCTTGAGCTGGGAATATAAGTACATGCGATACAACCAACTAAACCACCACTGACCTGTATTACAAGTCAGATCTTCTACACCTGACAATTATCTAAAATTGTCTGTCTTACCAGTAAAAGGCCCTATCTGCACCTTTCAGTACAGCCAAACGATTAGGATTTCCAACTCGTTAGGAACTTCACCATTACAGTGACAATAGCATGTTTTCCAGATCATTAAAAGATGAACCAGTCATACAATTATTTACAATCTTCCTACACACCAGCTTGAGCAACTAAAACAAAATCTGCGTGATAGTTCATCAATAAGGTAAAAAAACGCAAAAGAAAATCCACGTTTCAAGCACTACTGGTACTGAAATCTCTCTATTGCCATTTATGTTATCATGAATGATAAAATTTTAAAGGTATGTATGCTATGGGCAAAGGTAACAGTTACCTAGCTTAAAAAAGGCTAAATATGATTTTGTATTAGTAAACTTGGATAACAGCATTTCTTCCGCAGTTCTTGGGATTTCACATGCCCTGACCTCATACCATAAGTTAAAGACAATTAGAGCAGGAAAGAAAGAAACCTCAAGTTGTGCACTTACTTATTCAATGTGACGTCAAGGATGAATTTGGAGCCAAAGGCCTCAATCTGGAAACTTGCCTGGGCCAGATGTACAGCCTGTAAACATGAACACACAGGAGTACTATACAGTTTTGCAGAACATTTAAAGTTGTCAAAAGAATCACTGACCCTTATATGCAACAAATATGTGACAAACAGCTGTGAAAAACAAAGTTATGGAAAACATGCTTATTTTCATGAATCTCACAGGCATATGAAAAGCTTTGTCCTTGTACCAAATTTGGATTTAAAACGATTTGCCTTTTTAGAGGTTAAATGAACAGAGAGAAGCAAATGGTACCTGAATATCATGCTTTCAAATACACACTCATTCTTCACAAAAACAAGAAAAAAAAAAAGAAAAAAGAAGATTCATATAAAAGTCTATATTTTGCCATAACCAGATGGCTATGAAACAAAAGCATAAGTAATGTCGCATGCTGTTCTTTTAATTATGCTACTGCATTCATTCACTTAGAAGGCCTGAAATAATTAAAGCATTTGTGATACACGCCTTCAAGTAAGAAAATCATGGCAAGGCTTGTATTACATGTTAGGAAAGACTCCTTCAAAGTAATCCCCACACAATTGGTACTTGGCATTTTAACCAAACCAGTGTACAGAAGACTGATGCTGCTCAACATACAACAACAACAAAAAAAAACAAAACCCAATACTAGCTTGTCTCACCTAGGGAGTTAACTTTAACTTTCAGGATATTCAATTTCTGTCAGAGATATAAATTGTATTCTTTATTCTTTTCAATAGTGTTGTAACTGAAGCCAAAGACATTTAAAATGTGCTCATTTGTTTCTAGAAAAACACGGAGAAGATAAGAGATGATCCACGAATTTTTTTTTGTGAAGACAATGTTCCAGCAGAGTGGAAGAGATTAGATCTGAATTTCATAGAACCTCTTCCTTGAAAATGTTCTAATCAAATCATGCTTATTTGTAACTAATTTGATACAGCATTAATAATTACATAAAGATGGAATATTATGACTAAGTCTTTTAATCAAAAGACAAAAAAACCACTATTTTGTCTTAAACACCACAATGAATCTTCAGGTATGTCTCAAACTATATAAAGTTCTAGCTAGTTTACAGTATAACTTTAATAATATGAAGGCTAGCTTTTAGAGCCCACAAGGCCTACAATATTGTTCCCCTTTGGAAATTTTTCCACAAAAGATAAAGAATTCATGTTCCTCTTCCATTCTTGCACTATGCAGAGCAACACTAGCTTTCATCTTTTTTCTCAGCAAATGTATCCATCATCTTTTATAAAACCCTTCAATATAATCTAAAAAACCCCATTTTTAAGTTGCTATAGTGACTAAAATCAACTGTGATGTTTCCTGTGTTAGTTTGTCATTCTGCGCCCCAGAATTATCATTTCCCTTTCAACAAGGTCACAGACTTTTGTTGTCAAGCTTCTTTGAAATATTTCATAAGTACACACTTTTCTGGAATATCTTTCATATCATTAAACAATCTCTCATCTAAAGCCTGTTTTTTGTTTATTAAAAAAATACAAGAATTTAAAAAATTGTATTTATAGGTGATATCTAAAATAATATGGAAGCAAACCAGTATCAAGCTCTCTGTTACGTTTTTTGGCAAATTAATATTAACAGTTGTCTCACCAGCTCATCAATTTGCTGAGATAACACTTGCCTGGCAAACTGAGTTTATAGCTGCTCTGAATCACCAGACAGAAACAGTTTAAGTATAAAGACAAACAGGTGACTTGACGGAGATTCTCCATGAAGAGAGAATCTGGAAGGATGAAAGCTAGCATATATATTAAAAAAAAAAAAAAATCATAGAATCTTAGTTTAAATGCATGCCTACTAGGAGAGGCTTTTTAGCCCCTGCTCCCCTTTACTGCACAGTGAAACCAAGGAAAAGTGTCACAAGCAGAAACCTCATTATGTTTTCAACATGCACATGTATTAATTTAATTTTTAAAAAAGCATGACAATTTGTTGCAGGAAAAGTGTTGCAATTAGTTTTATCCCATAAAGATTCCACTTAGAGTTGCAGGAGGTACTGCTTTGAGTCTCCTTCACATGTAACCTTTACCTAAATTGTGTATCTACATATATATGCCACAAACAAGACTTCAATATTAACTATCTGGAAAGTTTAAAAGAGCATGTACTATTCCATTAAGATCATTCTGAAACACAAGAAACGAGAACTACAGATTTTCTTAAAGTACTTAATTTTTATTATGTGTATATATATATATAAAATTTTGGAAGCTTTTAAAAATATCTCCTGCTCAAAGATAAACATAGTAATTTTGAGTATCTGCATTTTTACACAAAAGCCATGAAGATTGAGTCTTTCCTTTAAGATAAGATTATCATTTACAAATCTATGACGTAACATTTCTGACACACATAACATGGCAAAAAGTGACTGCCCAATCAGGATTTACCCAGCTTTTTTTATCATTAATTGTTTGCAAGTAATTTTAGAAACAATACTAACTACCAGTGATCCAAAACACTAAATCTAGACAAGTTCAGCAAAAAAGTAACATCAGAAATGACTATATACTTTTTCCAAGGTTAGTTTAGCAATAGAAAAAACACTGTCTTTTCAGTTTGATACAAGTGCAGCATTTCTTTCACTTCTCCTAACAGATTACACACTACTTAAAATGCGTATTCTTTCAAACACTTTTTAGAACAAGAGAAGCATTAAGGCTAAATAATCACCTGCAAGAGAGAGATACCCAAGTATTTTGTTTCCTACTTCAATTTTTTTTTTATGACACTACTGTTTTTCTGACTGCCAATTCCAAACCAACTAAATAAGTCAAACTCTTGAATATCTTTCCTTTCGATAAGATTCAAGCTACTTAACTGATTAAGAAAATGCTTAGGCATGGAGGATGACATACCACTTCAAATAATAAAACATGCTTCAAAAGCCATCACGGTGTACTGAAACATGCCAAAATCCTGAAACTTCAGCACAAAACCTCACAGATGCTAAAAACGTACGTGAATAAAAAAAACCCCATGGATAACCTCGAGAACAGAAACTCCCCTCAATGGCTATTAAATCCAAAAGACAAGTTCTGGTTCCCAGAAGATTCTTAGCCACAAATTGCTGGAGCCTGGGAGATCAGTCTAGGAAGTAGCACCCCATGACTGTTACACTCCTATATCCCTCCCGAGGCATCTGTTACTGATTGCTCTCAGGGACAGCCACATGGACATCTAGTCTGATCTGCTATAGCTTTTCTTTAGTCCAATCAACCCTAGCAATTATACACATATATGATCCTTTAAGCTTCTAAGCCATCAACCATTTATTCTTTATCTTTCTGTAATATGAAATTATTTAGGGCAATTTGTATTCTCAGTCTACAGTATCATTAGAAAAAGTTCATCTTGTAGGATTACATATAATATCTTTCCTATTTCTGAAAACAATTACTTCTGTATATAAAAATATCACTTGCTATCTATTACTGTGCCTCACTTCACAGATGTAGCCAGTACACACAAGCAATTGCTGCAAAGCAGCTGACACTAGTTTGCTCCCCTGCAGTAGGGCGAACCCAGCTCAAACCATTGGTTACAAAAAGAACACTGAATTTTAAATCCCTGCAGTTCAGCAAAAACAGTTTTGAATTCAGGTGAATGTAATACACCACTGCTGCAGCACAATACAGATTTTGTCAAGCCAGTTTAGTAACAGATAACGATCAGACCAGTGAAAGCCATAAGCCAGAAATCAGGTGAAAGTAACGAGACTAAAATACTTCATCCTGAACCTGACACTCTTCCTATAACAAGTTAGCACAAAGAGCTACCAGTGAGTTGTCACCAGGTGTTTTAGCAGTTACAACCATCATGTACCACCATGATGGGAGGAAGTCTTTCAGAAAAGTATCTGTGGAATTCTGTTTTACAGTTTATAATTTCACAGTATTCTCTTATCAGCCACTGTGTAAAACAATGCCTAAAGTATAATCTGAGATACGGTGTTCTTCTGATTGGCACAGAAATAGAAATTCAGACAAGAATATAATGTAGATTAGCATATATTTTTAAGAAAATATATGGGCTAGATATCTGACCATGTCTTTTCACAGGAGAAATATTAAATATCACCTTCTTACACCACTTGCATACATACATATGTTCATATCTGCATGAGTATTCTTTACTTACATAAACAACAGACCAAGTTCCTTTGTACATCTTTATTTATCATTTAAAAACCTCTGCAGAAGTTCCCACTTTGACAGCTATAAGCCACTCTGTCCTGGGTTTGGCCAGGACAGAGTTAATTTTCACCGGACTCCAGGAAGGGGCGCAGCCGGGGGGTGGGGGCTGACCCCACCTGGCCAAACAGAGCCCGGTATTCCATACCATGTGCCGTCACGCTGGGTTCCG
>Ga0065711_1001685_pt1 | contig 42441 bp, 24 predicted proteins | sample Hoacrofraction12_FD_59098 | JGI IMG/M metagenome (GOLD analysis project Ga0065711, IMG submission 59098) | Hoatzin crop microbial communities from Cojedes, Venezuela - Epithelial fraction 12 v2 (version 2) | ecosystem: Host-associated > Birds > Digestive system > Esophagus > Crop | place...
AGTCGTAGCCGTCCTGCTGTATAATGGCTTCCAGCTCCTCCTGTTTATTGCCCATGCTACGTGCGTTGGTGTAGACACACTTGAGCTGGGCTGTCAATCTCACCCCTGACCCTGGCACACCAAGCCTGGGCTCGTCCCTAGTGAGCTGGGCGATGTCCCCTTCCCCCTTCGAACCTAGTTTATTAAAGTCCTCTCAATAAGTCCCGCCAGCTCATGGCCAAGAATCCTTTTTCCCCTTTGAGATAGCTGCGATCTGCCTGTCGCCAGCAGGCCCGGTGCCGTGCGCACCTCCCCGTGATCAAAGAAACCGAAATCCCACTGACAGCACCAGTCCCTGAGCCATCTGTTAATCAGGTGAGTTTTCCTGCCCCTTTCAATGCTGTTCCCTGCCACTGATGGGATGGAGGAAAACACCACCTGTGCCCCTGATCCCTCAACCAGTCACCCCAGTGCCCTGAAGTCCCTTTTGATGGCCTTGGGACTTCTCTCTGCTATCTCATCCTCGCCAACCTGCATTACCTGCATTAGATGAGGAAGAGGCTGTGGATGTTATCTACCTGGACTCTAGTAAAGCCTTTGATACTGTTTCCCACAGCACCCTCCTGGAGAAATTTTCTGTTCATGGCTTGGATGGGTGTATGCTTCACTGGGTGAAAAAGTGGCTGAATGGCCAGGCCCAAAGAGTGGTGGGCAATGGAGTGAAATCCAACTGGCAGCCGGTCATGAGTGGTGTTTCCCAGGGCTCAGTTTCGGGTCCGGTCTTGTTTAACATCTTTATCAATGATCTGGATGAGGGGATCCAGTGCTCCCTCAGTAAGTTTGCAGATGACACCAGATTAGGCAGGAGTGTCGATCTGCTTGAGGGTAGGAAGGCTCTGCAGAGGGATCTGGACAGGCTGGATCTATGGGGCAAAGCCAGCTGTATGAGGTTTAACAAGACCAAATGCTGGGTCCTGCACTTGGGTCACAACAACCCCATGCAACGCTACAGGCTTGGGGAGGAGTGGCTGGAAAGCTGCCCGGTGGAAAAGGACCTGGAGGTGCCGGTCGACAGCCAGCTGAACATGAGCCAGCAGTGTGCCCAGGTGGCCAAGAAGGCCAACGGCATCCTGGCTTGTATCAGGCACAGTGTGGGCAGCAGGAACAGGGCGGTGATCGTCCTGCTGTACTTGGCACTGGTGAGGCCGCACCTCGAGTACTGTGTTCAGTTTTGGGCCCCTCACTGCAAGAAGGACACTGAGGTGCTGGTGCAGGTCCAAAGAAAGACAACGAAGCTGGTGAAGGGTTGAGAGAACAAGTCCTGTGAGGAGTGGCTGAGGTATATGGGTTTGTCTGGAGAAAAGGAGACCGAGGGGCAACCTCATTGCTCTCTACAGCTTCCTGAGGATGGGAAGTGGAGAGGGAGGTGCTCAGCTCTTCTCCCTGGGATCCAGTGCCAGTATGCGTGGCAATGGTGCAAAGCTGCATCAGTCAGGGAAGGCTCAGACTGGACATTAGGAAGTGTTTCTTTCCCAAGAGGGTGTTCAAACCCTGCAATAGGCTTCCTAGAGAGGGGTCAGTGCCCAATGCCCATCAGTGTTTAGGAGGCATTTGGACAACGCCATTAACAACATGCTTTAACCTGGTCAGCCCTGAAGTGGTCAGGCAGTTGGACCAGCTGATTGTTGTAGGTCCCTTCCAACTGAAATCTCTTCTCTATTTCTATTCTATGTAACCTTGAGGAGCAAGGTGGGAGCTCCTGTGCAGAGCGGCACCAGAGACACCACCAGCAGCTCGTAGCGCTGCGCCAGGCTGGCTCCATCCCCAGTCTGCGGGATCGGCATTGCACAGATCGGTGCCGAAAGCACAGCAGGGTGCAGGCTGGCTTGCAGTCCCCCCAGCAGCCCGATCCCTCCCTCTGCTGCAAAATCAGCTTCAAAGGATGGGAGCCCTTTTCTCTGTCTCTTTTAAAAACGCAGCACTNGGGGTTTGCCTGCTGCTTTGCAGGCTTGCCTGCTGCTTTCAAGGCTGTATTCGTCACAGAGAAAGCCTCCAAAATAAAGCTGCGGAAAGGAGCATGCTGCCCGACCAGGCAGCAGCCCCGTGGCGGCAGGCAGCCCCAGCAGCAGGCCAGGCTGCCGGGGGGCCTGGGGGCGGGAGCTGGAGGCTTGTGTTGGGCTTCCCCGCTCATACACACCAGGTTATGGCAATGGGGAGATGGGAACGCTTCAAGGCCACAGTGCAGGTTCCCTAAGCATAGGGTAGGAGTCCTCGTTTATTTTTGATTAGCCGCAGTGACCCTGCGAGGGATTAGCCATGAGGGAGGCCGGCACATCCTGGGATGCTGGGAGCTGCCTGCCTTAACACGTGGCGAGGATGGCAGCAAAACCCTTCCCCACCTCTGACCGGCCTATCAGCACAGCACTTTTCTGTAATTTCTGACGAATTCCCGCTTCAGCCTCTGCTCCCCAAAAGCAAGCCCCATGCGCAGCCAAAACTCCTGCACTCTGGTAGTTGCAGCCTCGGTAACGGCCATTTAAAAACCCGTGTGGGGAAGCACAGGAGGAATAAAGCCAGCCACCGACCAGCCTGAGCACCGTGCCTTTCCACCCCTGTGAGAGCCCCGTTCCACACGGCAGAGACCCTTTTCCTCGCTGTGGGGTCTCCAGCCGGGCGCGAGGGGATGGTCCTGCTCTGGGGGGCTCTGCCCCCACTGCCCCCTCCGAACCCCATTTCTCGGGGCAGGAACTCCAGCCGTCCAGGCTTACGCTGCCGTTAAGCGTTCCGCATCCGTGCTGCTCTGCATGGCCCTTCCTCACTCAGCACCTCTTATCTGTCGGAGCAGCAGGCGGATGTTTCCTGTAAAACCTATTACGTGGGGTCACTTCCCAAAGGAGTTAATTACCGCTCTGGAAAAACGCGGGGTCTGGGAGTGCTCGGGGAGAGCGTCACGCAGCGAAGGGGACGCACAGGGCTGCTTCCTGGACTCGCGACGCTCCTGGAATCAAAATGAAGTCTCAAAAACTTTCCCAAAAATTTATGATTCCCCACTGAACGCCAAACCACCAGCGGCTGTTGGAGCGTCTCAGGGAAAGCCTCACATCTTTGAAGTCAATGTGATTTAATCTAAATACGCAACTGGCGATGATACTGCCATTACAGGGCTCCACTGCAGTCACAGATTTGTAACTGCAGTCTAGATGCTATGTACGGTTAATACATTTCAATTACATGTTAATTTACTGAAACACATTCTTACCTTAAAAACATTTGAAATCCTCTGGGCTAGGGGAACAACTACAACCACTTGAGCTAAAACAACCAGCATAGCACAACTTCTGAAGCGACATCTTTTGACAGTTTAATCATAAATCTGTTTAAAATGACCCAAATATTCTCCTAGTAGTCTATCTGCTATTTTTCATACACGAGATTTTGCTTTCAGATGTCTGCTAACTAGAGTAACTAACACATGAAACTGAGCACCAGCTTGGAGACAAACTACAGCTCTTGAAAGAACACCAGCTTCTAGTTTTATGGAGCTTTGTTTTGTCTCAGCTACTTATTATCAGAACTTGTTTCCTGCAGTCTCTGTAAAGTCAGCTAAAACATCCGCAGTCTCAAGGGCAACCTGCAGGACACTCAAATGTGTAAGGACAGCAAGTAATTTAAACTTAGCTTCAAGGAAAAAAAAAAAACAACAAAAAACCAAACCTTGCCTTGATTCAGCTCCTTGTCTGAATGTTTGCAGGGGTCCAAAAAAAACCTCTCTCCCCTCTTTTCCATATGAAGAAAACCTTCAAAGTGATCAATATGTGTTATCCAAAAAGCCACAAAGTCTGTTGCTAACATCTGGGATGGCTTTTTGAATAGTTCAAACACTGTGTTCCCCTTTGACACTGGCTAACGTTGCTATGCCAGATCTGTGGATCAGTTCAGAGCTGCTGTTTTTCTCTGTATAATTCAGTTTCTCTCACTCTTGTCCCACAGGCGGATTCATCAGAAACAATCTTCGGGTACTGCAGGATGTGCAGTCACTGTGGAACCTCTAGTGAAATAAATGGGCAACCAAATCTCCTGTAGCGATGAAAATCTACCACTAGTCCCAATGCAGCAGGTGGATCTAACACCTGGCTACCAGAGCAGGAGACTGAACACATGAAAAAAAAACTTAACACCGCACTTGTAAATACACGCAGTCACTTCTTTGAAAGGAACAAATGTCACTGGTTAGTGGGAAATGCCTCCTTTCAGTAGCAGTGTTTTCCTTAACAATTTAATTATTTAGGAGAAAGGCTTAAAATGTGTATGTTAAGAGGAGTGGTGTGTATAATATAAAATTCAGTCCTCCCATAATCTCAGACAGGGAACGTCAGTTCATAACCATCTGTCACTAGTTCACATGCGTTGTTTTCTCTGCCCTCTGGGGACACCTCCCCCCGCTTTTACTTCCAAGCACCGAAGCTCAGGAGGTGGGGAGAACTTTGCCCACCAGCACTCTCCCCTGCCCCTCAGCACCCAGAACAGCAGGTACTTCTCTGCGCATCAGAAAGCTGCTTTTAAGCACGGCAAGGCTCAGAGCTTGAATCCAGACTAGCAGCCAGCACAACAGCCAGTCTTCTTCAGACACACTTCTATCACCTCTCCCTTTTAAAACATCAGTTTAGTTGTGAAAACATAGAAATACAAAATCTTTCCAACTGAGCAGAAGCAGCAGCAACACTGAAAGACTGACAGGGTTTTCATTCCAGTGGACACGTTCTGTGTTTCAGGAGCACAGCCAGCTGATAGATACAGACAGGTCAGAGACATACTGATACAGTACCGATATCGAAAAACACAGGTTCGACACTGAAATCTTAAGTGGACACCAACCAAAAGATTATTTCTAATGGCAAGAGCTTTGACAGAGACTCATTCATTCATAGGCAAAGAAGCGTTGCGACAGCCGCAGGGGCAGTGGGCAGCCTTAAAGCCAGCAAGGCAGGCTGGAACACAGCCACCAAAAGATTTTTAATTTTGGTTTAAAACATCCTTCAGCTGAGCAGGGAGCTGACAGAGCTCTGCACAGCAGAAAGCTGCTCTTGCAGGAAGTCAGGAAACCAACTTGAACTCAATGAAAAATTGAGAATCCTGATCCATGAGGACAAACGGTTAAGTGACAGTAATTACTAAGAATGGAACTTTTATTCAATTAAAAGAGCCTTCAGTCATCACTGACAAAGTTATCTACATACATCCAATTCAAAATGTTAAATGTGAGGTTCGTTCTTTTTTGGATCAGCCTCTTCAATTTCACGGTCTACAGTTCAAGCTTCTACCTTCCCTGTCTCTACAGTAAGACAAACAAGAGTCCATTATTAGAGAGGCGTGTCCAACCACAAACTCCAGGACAGAGGAAAAAAGGTGCTTTCTTCCACTAACCTTTGCTTTTTGACAGATGTAATTCCTTATGACTGTAAGAACTTAGGCATTGCTTTAAGTAATTGCTGGTTATTTAACCAATCACGAAAATGAACAACTCAGTTTTCCAGTGACTTGGAACAAATCAAACCCACAGAATAAATAGGTATGGTTTTGTTTTGCTTTGTTTTTAAGCTAGCAGCATATGTGTGTGTGTGTGTGTGTGCGTGCGCGCGCACGTGTGGAAACAAGATCACATACAGAGATAACTGAGTAAATGTGAACACGAGAGATCTGGCCAGTGGCTACAGTGGAGAGGAATAAAGTTTAAGATTATACAACATGCAGTTGAAAGATTTTTTTTTTTTTTTAATCCAGTTTATTAAATATTGCTTTTTGGGGACATGTTTACAACAAGCCCAAATAAATTGTTTAAGGATTCAAAGCAGTCATATTAAAATACAGCTTCAATATAAAGTTTGTCACAGTTTTACAGTATTCAAAAATGACAGACCTGCCTTAAAAAAAGACTATTACACCGAAACATAAGAAAAACGGAAAAACAAACAAGTTTGGCATATTCATAATCTTTATAGTATAAAACAGAATATTAAATCTATTACCAGCAAGCTGATACTTCAATCTATCACCTAGTCTGAAGTGTCTCCCCCATTAAAACACACTATACAACGGCAACTATACAAAAAGTCGCGGTGATACTCGTCTGATGAAAGTGCATCCCTGAAAGTTTGCCAGTTTATTATAGACAGCTCTTAAAAAAAAAAAAAAAAGGTAAAGTTAAAATGTCCTCTTTTAACCGAAGGCTTTATTGGGGTTTGATTTTTTTTTGTTTTGTTTGGGTTTTTTTGTTTTGGGGTTTTTTTTGTGTGTTTTTTGCCTTTTTTTTTTTTGCTGTTTTGGCTCACTTTCAGCCTTCTTTTAAAAGTGTCTAGGGACGCCCACCAGGGGGCAGCGCAAGATTAACCATCAAATCACGAACGGCCGCAAATATTGTGCATTCACCTGGAACAGGGAAAAGAGACAGGTTAGCACCGCGCCCCGCACGCCATACACACACAGACACACAGACAGACAGAGAGAGGCCGCGCGACGCCCGCCGCGACGCCCCGCCCGCTGCCGCACGCGGCCCGGCGTCGACACGCAAACCCCAGCCGCCGCCGAGGATGTCGGGATTTGGCGTGGTTTGAGCGGCAGCGGCTCCGGCTGCCCCGGCTCTTGTCGGCCATGAAACGGCAAGAAGCTCGGAGCTTTTAGGAGCTGTCGAGTGTCAGATCAAGCCTATACCAGAATTTATCAGACGCGGCACCGCATCCGAATTTTTCTGTATCTTCCTCATACAAAGCACTACGTTTTACAAAGATAAAACACCTTTCCCAAGCTCTGTTTCTCTAAGAGTCGAAACTAAATGTTTCGAAAGACTCAAGTCTGAAACAGATGGAAAATGTTTTCTGTCCTAAGCCGAGTTTTGGAAGCGTTTCTAATTCCAAGACCAGGCAAAAGCCAGAAATCTGTTTCTTTCAGACAAATTGCGCTGGCTCTACCCTTGACATCTGAACTGCAAAACAAAATACGGAGCAAATGGACTTTTGTTTCAAACGGCTGAGATCTAACACAGAGAGGAAAAATCAGCCACAGCTGTCTCGACTTTCGAATACCAGCATGTTTTGACAAAAGCACACACAACATTCTAAAATAGCTTAAAAAAGTTAAAACCGATAGAATCAAAAGGGTTTAATTAGAATAACACAAGGTGAAGCATTAGGCAGCTGTGACTTTCATCTCCTGTTTCCTGGTAAGAGAATACAATTAACAGCCACTATCCTAACCCGGTCACTGTGGGCTGAATTTTTCCTGTGTATTTTAAGAAACAACAATTAGCAGACATCAAATTTTGTTGCTGAAGGAGCAACGGCGCGAGCAAAGAGATAAGAGCAAAGCTGGCTGGGATGCATTAATCCTAACTGCCAAACTAGGGATTCCCAAGATTGTTTTGGACAAGTTATCATATCAAAGCTACAAATCTGGGCTAAATGCCATCCATAGCATCACTGAAAATCAGACACTGAAAAATGCTGTCGTGACATGCTTTAAGAAATCTCACGTGACTCCCTTGAGCTCCTCTCTAAGGGTCACCTCCAGCCTCTGCAGTGACTTTCATTTCCTTACCAAATTAATGTCCACTACATAATGCGGGTTTGTAGACTTACAGCTCAAGTTTAACCCAATTATTCCAGGGCATTGATTCCATCTCAGTTCATGTAATTATTTCCCAAAAGCAACTTTCTTCCCCACGGAGGCATTAGGTAAAGTGATCTCAGAAAGACAGCGCACTCACAATGAGTCAACATTTTACTGTTGAACACAGCAGAATATGTTTGCCCACAGATCTGGAAAGAAAACTCTTCCAAAAGAACTTACTTTTCAGGCACTACCATTTTATTAAGAGGAAAATTAAGCCGAGTACAAAATTCTTTCTCACAAAGAGAGAAAGGTAAAAAAGATACAGCCAAAACGAGGCAACACTGATTATGGGTTACAATGAAAGTGCCAGTAATATCATACGTGCATGATGGGAAGCCCTAGTCCTTTCTGACTGAAACAGTGAGAAATTCACTTAACCAAGCAAATTGCAGTTAGTGCAGCAAAAGAGCTAACACAGGTAGGAAAATCCTGGGTACAGCACAATAGCATCAGAAGAGAAAGGATACGCATCTGGGATCTCCCGTGCACTGCTGCTGTAAAAGAAGTCTCCCAACGATCTAATCTGTTGGCTCTCCTATCATCTTTCACAATGGCAAAGAAAAAAAGGTACCTTGTTCTCTTTTATCATATATAATAATGTAACTTTTGACAGTAAGAACACAGGAAATTGCATTCCAAGTGTCCTCAGGGAAGCTCCTGGTTGCTGGGTGGTGGTTGAAATAAATAAATAAATAAATCCATACAGACTCATTCTTTCTTTTAGAATTCAGAGGAAAGACTACTAGAAATGTCCCCTATTTAGCTAGCTACATTCTTCTTTGCCTGGATAAGGTCCTGCTTGAGGCCACAAGCTCTTTTCATACGCATTTTTTTTTCCCGGTCTACACTCTGCTCCCTGTACCACATTCCCAAACTTCTTCAAAACCTGTGTGACAAACAAGAATTGTCTATCCCGATCTATCTAATGATCATCAGAAGACACCTCACTTGGGATACCCAAAAACAGCTTTGACAATTAGTCCCTATGCTGCGGTATTTTGTGGAGGGTTTAACCTTAAAACACAACTTTGTGCAATAACAAACAAAAAACAAGTATCTACCGATCCCCACACTAGGGGAACTCAGTGGGGAAGCACCTTCCAAAAGAAACACCTGAAGTTTAGTTAACATATCTTGAAATGAAAGTGCTATACAAACAACAGTTTTGTACTACATACAGAACTCTTACAGGTAACCCCACAGGCCCTCAAGGCTGTCCTCTCTCCTATTTACCTACACTCTTACTATGTTAAACAGAAAATGCATGTCAATTTTAATCTCATCACAATTTTCAGAAATGTATGCATATCCACAGCAATTTAAGATAAACATTGCTCATGTTCTAGCAACCGAAATAAACCATCAAGCATAGTTAAAATTACCGCATAACGACGAGATGAATAATTATACAGAACAGAATTCAACCTCTTAATTCACAGCTTAAATCTATTCACTGAGTTACTGGAAAAAGGCTTTGTTCTTCAGTGTGTAACTACAGCAGAACTGAAAATAACTGTTCTTATGAGCCATCTGTGCATTAGGACCTCAAACCACTGCTTACAGACAACATGCTGCCCAAAGAACCTGCTACTGTTGTTCAATGTTTCAGATATTAGAAAAAACCCAAAAACTAAAAGCATGACAAGAGGGAAAGCAAAGCACAATGTTGCTCACATTGCACTACCTATGGGCCAATGAACATTGAGATCAACCTATTTAGCTCGAACACTTCACAGCACGCTTGCTGGACAGAACTGTACGCGCCTCTGTTAGTGTACACACCAACAAAGGAGTATACAATCACTCCAATTACTTTTTAACCATTCACAGCACGTGGACAAGTTCTGATAACTATTTTAACATCCCTTTATATTCTACTGTTAAGCTCAATAACTTCATAATTAAACATGAAAACTGACACTTGACCATAGCATATTTCTCGTGACTCATTCTGGGCCCGTTTGTTAAAAAGTACGACTCCTACTGTGCAGCAAGAGTTGGGCCAACAAAAGGTGCATGCTATCACTTGGGCAGAACAGCAAAATCCAGCCTGAATCACCAGTGTAACCTTCTGCTGTGTTGCCAGTACTTGCTATTAAGTTATGTATTGCCTGTCACATCGGGAGTTTGTAATCACTAAAGAAGAATGATAGAAACCAAGAAGAATTCAGACTTAAGAGAGGTTTAGTTTTACACTGGAGATTTGTCACAGATGTCTGGGTGAAGAGAATATATCTACTGGACATGTACAGTACCTGGTCGTGGTGAATTCAGTTCAGCAAACCTCTTTAGAATATTGCTAACCATCATTGGAGCAGCAACAGAAGAGTTCTGCTGCCTGGGAATGTCAGCCTGTTGCGTTGTACCCGAAGCCATATCATAAATAATTGGGACAATAATACTAACAGCTTCCTGTGGGACTGTTGTTTTCTGTGTTAGCTGGAGCTGCGGGGAAAAAAAAAAAAGTGCATTAAACTGAATGACCATGTACTTCAGCGCAACTTCCGATACAGTTAAACACCCTAGGCCTACAGACAGCATGCACTTCCACCCCTTCGGTTTTCAGATACCAATTCTGTAACAGGGAAGTTATCAATCAGATGTAGACTACTTTTTTCTCAAAATCACCCTACAACCAGCATTGCCTCAGAGACAACACTAATACAGATCTGTTCCAAACTTCTCATTCCTGCTGTCCTCTCCCAGCACCACTAACGTGTATATCACTTAATCTAGGTGGTTAGTGCCTCAAAGAAGAGTAAAACACCCAGAATTTGAGCAAAGATACCTGGAGCCCAGAGGGAACTGAGCTTTATACATTGTCACCATCTCTCCAAGAACATGAAACATGGAGAGTTGCTGTGCTTTCGCAGGAAGAAGAAAGGAATACTAATGGAACTCATTACGAAAGAGATGCACGCAAATCTAGGCTTCCAAACGGCAGAACATTTTTAGCTATAACAGTTGTCAGATACAGCATGCTTATGTTTTGCTACCAACCCGTGATGCTTTCAAAGACACGCAGCCCACAGAATTTTAAAACAGATAGTTCTACTTACAAAAAACAACATTTTGGATTTCAGCACAACAGCAGGTGTTCCTGGAGGCGCAATTGGTGGTGCACTGGGAGGAATTGTTAAACAAAACTGCACATTCCATTTCAGCTGACTTGCCTGATCAGGGAACTGCGTAGAAAGAGCAGCACACAGAAAGAACAGCAAAGGTCTCACGTCAGTGACATACACAGGAACTAGGGAAACATCAGAAAGTAGCATATGCCTCTCTAGCTAAACTTGCAGATGTTGCCAGGTTTAGTGTAAGTCAGAATAACTCTGAAAGAACTGAGCACAGGGCAAACAAGAATACAACCAGAAAGATTCCACCCAGCCTATGCATGTGCCTATCGAGCAGTAACATGCCTGCAGTTTCTCAAAATCATCAGTTTAAAGGAGAAATTTGGGGAGTTTCCAGGAGAGCTAGTAGTAAAATGACAACTTCTTTATTAATGCTAAATAACATATATATAAATCTAGACTAATTTATGTGTTTATAGATAAAGGTACAGTACTTTTTTTTTTTTTGAGCGTAATAACCAAAGTTGGGTGAACTGAACAGACGGTTAACTTACCAGCTCAAGTTTCATGATGTGTACGCAGTCCCTGAGGATATGCGTTGGAGCCCCTAGTAATTTTGTGAAGGCTATTAGGGTGTTCGCTTTAAAAGGTGGTCCTGCAACCTAAAGAAAGACACTATTTAGTACTGCCTATTTAGATAATAGCTGTATCATTTAATATGATAACCAGCATGCACAGCTGTTAATTTTATATTTTGCAGCCCTTACATAGGCCAATGAAAGTCAGCAGTACCACTCAAAACACCACCAGAGATTAAAAGCAATGCACAAAAATTTAAACATTAATGATTTAAGTACATACCCTCGTTTCAAAAAACTTCTCCAAAACTTGTAACTCCTCCGATTTCCACTGTCCTGTATTTTCAGGTGTTACTTTCAATTGCAAGGTCTGGTTGGTTTTGGGATTGAGAGCAACCCTGCACTTCAGTGCCTCCGTCTTAAACATAATTACACCTGGTTCATTGGAGTTTATTAACTGTAGCTGCATAAAAAGAAGTAGCACATTCCATCAGTCATTCATTAAATAGCATGAACACGCACACACACATTCACTCCCAAGACTGTAGCGATCAATCTGCCCTCTTTCCAGAAAGAAACATGTGATATTTGTATACAGGTAAGAATGCCTTGAGAATGAAGCTTATGCAAGATTTGGCTTCGTTCTCTGTCACTGAATCAATGCCAGAGAAGTGAAGAGGTGCACACTGTCTGTGTCAAACCGTAAAGCAACATTCATGACTGAGTAGTTTTGTTATTGTCAACTAGTAGCTAACTTCTTGGGCACTCTCGCTAAGTAGTGGCATCCATAGTAGCCCTGTGGCTGTTCTAGCTAACTCCCAATGGACATGCTAAACTCACAGAAGCCATGGCATCTGAAAATCTGGTCATAGTCTTGTTATCACATCAGTTATCAAATTTCATCTGACCAAACAGGCTTTCCACTCCTAATTTGTGTGGAAAAGTGGAACTAAATGCTTTTTCTAAATTTTAACTCTTTAGATGGCTAGATTCAGAAGTATAGCACAAGACCAACAGCAAATAGTTATTATACCCAAAGCATTTCAGTTTGTGCCTGATTTGAAAGACATGGAGTACAGAAGCATGAAAAAGAGCAGTTGCGAAGTCATACTTGCAGGTCAATATTAAACCAACCTAAACCATACCGTTTCCTGTTGTATGATCCTCTGAAGATGCCTCCTCATAATAACTGATCCAAGAAACCGCTCAAGAGGGGAGCAAAGATAGCTGCCAGCTAGTCCCGGCACAAGCCCAGGGGTAGGAGAGGGCAACAGCAGAATATTCAAGGCACTGTGGGTGAGGATTGTAGGTATGGATGCAGCCCAAGAGCGCTGAGGTAGTTTACGAGGTGGAGGCATGCTGGTCGGCATTGCTTGGGAACCTATTGATACGGAAGAAGTACTTGCAGTAAGGAAGTATTTAAGCTGAAATGTAAGATCTGCGTTCACTTTATTTGTTGTCACTACGCAAGCAATGAGCTCTCTGGGCCAAAGCTTAGTCATTCTTATTTAAGAACTTGGCTGCCTACTGATAGGCAACAGACAGACAAAGTCAAAGAATTAGAGTTTTGACCCTCCACCCATGCAAAGATTCTCGGCAACATTAAAATCCTACTCCCTTTTTCTCTTTCTGTAGCATGCCAGCAGACAGCAGGTTTGTACGACAAACTCAATGAGATGTAAAGATGGCTACATCAGTCGTGCAAGAGCAGCATTACAACCCTATGATGCGAAAAGTTAGTATTTGGGTAGCCAAATAAGCCTATCCTTGCTTTCATTCCAAAGAATTTTCTCTCAGTCACGGAGCTTGATAGTTTCAGACTAATTTCTAGAGTGCAACAAGAGGTATCAATCCTGTTGAAGTTTATGCTGTATGATTTAACTCATTTTCCAACTTGTTATAGAAGATCTGAAGCAGAACAGAATAAAGGCTTCGTTTCCTTAGATATCTTACTGCACCAGGGCAGTAAGGACTGTTACATTGACACACAAAACTACCAAAAAGAACAGAACTAGAAACATTAAACATGAGTGTTTCAAAGTCATAACACTGATAAAGAAGCCTACTTGTTCCAGCTCGTGGGGAATGAGAGGCATCTGGGACAGGAGAATGAAGGGAAGGGTTGGCTGGTGACATTCCAGGCATCCGTGCTGCTGGTGATGGACCAGAGACCTGGGGAGATCCTGGCCAGTTCCCTGCACGCTGACTGGGTGACATCATTGTGTATGGTGAGCTTGGGTCTATGGTACCTACAGATGTTACAAGACTGTTATTACTTTTTAAAAGTACAAGGTTTTCTAATCTAGAAATCTAAAATAGGCTTACCAAAATGTGTAAAGCATGAAAGTGTCTGCAAACTTTGAGACTACACTTTACAACCATATAAAAAACATAATGAGTGGAGGGGGGAAAAAAAAAAATAGAAATCAAGATACAGATTCAAGGGTTTTCTAGTTGTATTTTTTAAAAAGTAAAATCAAATCTAACGTTAAGGCAAATCGGCATGTTCAGCATGTAACCGGGTCTACAGGCAGCTCTTGCCTATAGACTTCAGACTTCTACCGCTCCTTTGCAAATGAAAGCCTCAGCTGGACTGTTCCTCCTCTATTCAGTATCTTGCAGTTACCTCTGCAAAAGTATCTTTGGTTTTGTACTCCGCTACAAAAACTGATCAGAACAAGCCTCTTAAACAGTCTGGTTTATATCTATCTCACTTTGTTCATCTTGACAGTTAAACTGGTGTGCTAAAATTATAGTCTGAACTGTTCATTTATTGTGATCTATGGAATGGTTTCTAATGCTCTGTGATTACAACAAACAATTGTTTTGGTAGCTTTGCAAAAAAACTTAATAAAGGAAACAACCAAAAGGCACGTTGCTCACATATATGGAATTCAAACCAGCAAGACTCTGACAGTGTTTTCAAATTGCAAGTATTCAAATTTCTAACCTGTTCCAGTTATTTTTGCACGAGACTTAAGCAGTGAAAATACATTAACTAATCTAACAAGAGACAACGCTCATTAAAAGCTGCAGCCATTGTTCTGCTACAAGACCACACGGAATTTCCCCACATTAGTAAGCAGGAAAGAGTGACTGACAGTCAATTTTTAAAACGTTAGGAACACTTCAACGTGCCATGCAGCTACTTTTGAATACTGTTAAAGGTTACACCACATGTACGAAAACAGCTACTTGGCTTAAGTCTGCTCTGGAAGACTTAATTTCAAGAAGCAAATGTGCTCTCCCTGTCACCATATACACACCTGCCGGTAAAGAACTCACCATGTGGGCTGGCAAAGTTAGCTGTTTGTCCCATTGTGATTCCAAGAGAGGAAGGTGAAGGAGTTGGACCAAAGGATGCTGGTGATGGTGCTCTTAAAGCCCCGCTAGGTGAGCTTGCAGCATGCAAATTCCCTAATCAAAGACATCACATCACTCAACATACACGTTTCCCATTTTTCTGTTATAATTTTTTTCTGTCAACTGCTACAGCTGTCTCCTTTTCAGGGAGACAGCAAACAAGATCCATGAGAATTTGTTTTTGCAGTCAAAGGCTGTATTTTGTACGTGAGCATTCTATTTTCCAGATTGATTCACCACACAAAGGAAACTTTCCAAGATATTTGGCTTGAAGAACGGCATTTCCGCCCTACCTGGCCCTTCCCCAAATCTAAATATTTTCAGCTGTTGCACTATAACAGCTGGGAGCAGAAAGCAGAGCTTTGGTGATGAAAAGCTTTTCTGAAAAGCAGGTATTCAAATTTAACAGGTTTTGAGCTGAGCCAGTTGTAAGTTGTAAGAATGAAATGGTCCCAAATATTACATAGCTAAAGATGACAGTTTTACTGAATGTTTTTTTAGCTTCAAAATGTACTTTCCAAAACACACATGGCAGAACTGTGCTTTGCTATTTTTCCACAATATAAGGTGCATTCCCTTGGCTAACTTGGCACTAAGCACACCTCAAATAATAGAAAAAGCATGCACACACAGAGCGAGCTGCGTGTTTATTTCCAGTACAGGATCAGCACACAAACTCTCAGCCATCTTACCTGGTGACTGCGTGTGCATCATAGACGGAGACGGCGTCACTGTGTTGTGATAGGAGGTGGGTGGTGAAGTAAGAGGATATGCTCCTGATGCTCCTGCCTGTTTTGCAAATGGCTGAAATTGTCAACACAGGACAAGGAAAATCTTTGATCACTTTGTACTAAAACTAAAGTTAAGTATGTGCAGGAGAATACTAATGAGAGTTTGGTCCCCACCTATGAAATCTGGTAGGTCCATCAACGTGATTCTTTGTATCCCCTTCATCAGTGCTCACTGTTTTTTTTTTCAAGGGACTTTTTGAAGTTTTTCCTCAAGACATAATACCTCTGCACCTCATTGCTTTTTATCTACCACCCTATAACATCAAAGCCTCCTGACTTCCCCTCCCATCTTTTATCTTAAACAGTTGTTTTCCCTCCCTCACTCCTTCACTGCTAAGGCAGCAAGTCTCATGTGACCTTCCAAAGCTGCAGTTCATATGCTATGGGCTGTTTACACTGGAATGACAAATGGCAAAATAAATTAATACATTTTGCCCCAAGGGGAATTCCACAGAGGAGCAGTTTTATAGTTTCCCTTTCCATTTCTTACTGCTAATCCTTTTAGAACTTAAGTTAACCTACAGTTGTGGAAGACAATAACATTTCTTATTTTGCCTGGAGGGTACCTGTTGTTGTGGCTGCTGTGGTGGCTGCTGGGGTTGAAGCTGTGATATCAAAGAATCCATCATGTCTCCTCCAATAGGAGAAGGTGGGTTATCGTCTTCATTTACAGATCGCCTTCGTGCATCCTGATTGCTGTCAACAAACATGTTCAGGAATGTCTGTGGAAAAAAGGGTTTGGTCAGCAGTTTCCCGATTTAAATTTTATTACATAAATGAGCACAGTATTTGCTGAGCTTATAATAATACTATCTTTATCAGCTACACTGTGTAAGAAACAGGCAGGTCTCTAGAATTAACTACTAGTGGGTATTCATTACATACAGTATGAATAGTCTGCAAAATACATCAATTCATAAACAGAGCTTCCCAGGGGACATTTAAGCTTAACTCCCTTTTTCTTTTAAATAAGTAGTATTGTATTGCCACCAAACAAGCAACCTTGCTCATTAACATGAAATATCTCTAGTTAATTGAAATAACAACATTTTTCTTTTTTCCTTAAAAATAAGGAAAAGCCTACACCTGGAAACAGCTGCTCCAGAACAACTCATCAGTATCCAGAACCTACTGGGCTGTTGTATCACATCTACAACTGCCCTGTTTGGGTAAGAATGCCCAGGTCCCCTCCTCCATAATCATTCTCTTGTACCCACAGGAATCTGCCAACCCTCTGGAATTACTTCCTCCTCTACCTTCCCAATTTCATTCTCTTATACTTTCCACTGATATCTACAATCCCCTTCCTCTTCCCCATTAGCCTTCCACTTGGAATCTGTGAAAGAGGTAGATGTTCTGGATCAGCTAAATGCAGTACCAGAGTATCAGTATTCAGTTGCAACTGTCAGAAGAAAAAATTAGCAAACTATTCTGTTTCAAAGTAGTGCCACTTCCCAATATTTCAGTATAACTAGAACTGGTACAACCTGCCCTCAGCTAAGGTATTCTACCAGCGTGCACAGCTTCATTTTTCAAGAAGAGTGAACCAGCACTGCATTCAGAAGCAAAGCCACAGGCTCCTGCCACACACTGATGGAAACTATTTTAAAAGAGATGGTTCTGTCTAGAATTATCTGACATTGAGCATTTCCTCATCCGCAATGTATGAGTGCTGTCCTGCCACACAACATAGTTTGTGAGGAGCAGTTGTTGTTAATCCTGGAGAAAATGTCTAGCCTAGTGACAAAGCTTCAGCAAGTTTTAACAAAAGGATGCCCAAAGTAGCCTCTATGTTATCTTATTACGTAGACAAGAAAAAAGACCCTGACGCTTGATACTAGTTTTCTTAAAGGAAATATTTTCATTCAAACTAATTAACAAATCTACTGATAAATCAGAAAATTCCTTCTGTGCTCAGACTTTTGGAAGGACTGCAGCTCCTCACAAAAAAAGCTTCACAAAGCTCTTCACACCGGATCCATAGGTCAAGTTAGAAACTCATTTATTTACAACATGCCAGAAAACACAGAAACAGTCACCTTTAATCCAGGCGCAGGGTAAAAACCTTCAACTATTTTGCTGTTGTCAAAGAGACTGTATGCCCCATCACGTATCGCTACAACACCACGACTCCGGCAGTAGATGTCGATGCAGTACATATTCCTAAAAGCCAACCTGATATGCGTGGGTGACTGTGGCAGAATTGAGAAACACTGATAGGCAGTGTTGGTGCGTTGAGTCAGACCCAGCATGGGCACAGTCGGAAGTTTGTTGATGGCATTTAACGGAGCCTGAGTGTCAAACAAAACCTGAGAGAGAACAGATATTGAGAGATCAGGTAGCTTACGCCTTCAAGTAAAGGTCAGGGAAAACAGGACATAGCGGGGATACAATCCTCCCCAAGCCACCTTCTGCCAGTGAGATCCATCAACAATCATAACACACAATTTTGCAGAGAACAGTTTAATCAGAATTCAGCTCTTAATTATCTTGCACTTTTCTCGAGAGAAGTTTTTTAAAACGTTACCTGTAACAACTGTACTACATTTGGCGTTTTATTAAACATCTCCTGGAGCTGGTGCAGAATTGTGTTGTGACAGTTACTGCAACCTGAATTTGGGCCAACAGTTCCCAGTGAAATGTGGAACTTCTGGAGTATGGAGTTCCACTGAATGCTGATCTGCAATGTCAAGAACATAAAATGGTTCTTGGAAAACTAGAACATCTAAGAGGTTATAACAAGAAACTTGGTCTGCTTTAATTTTTTTCCCCATTTTGTATCAAACCTCAACAGATTCCTAACTCACCTCCCTCAAATTTGATGGGGGGTGGGTGGGAAGTGCTGTTAGCTTTAACATCCATTTGGCTAGCTGGATTGTTGGCAACCACAGAACTATGGAATTATTTTAGCAAGTCAATCAAAATGAAAAAAAGCCTTTTCTGCCAAAGGTGAGATAGAGAGAATTAAACTTGAGAGATTCATGCTGCAGAGAACCGATTAATGAGTTTCTGGAGGTGGACTGGTTTTCTCAGTCATATCACACAAAAACAAGAACTGGACATGCCAGTATGTAAGGAAGTGACATGCAAAATCCACACTGCTACTCTTGCTACTTATTCACTGTCCCAATAAAATGCACATAGAAACACTCTTAAAATTCAGCTTAGAACATGAATACAAAAACCATCCAGGAAGCAAATTTCTAGTGCATCGGCCACTTTGCATCAGTTGCACACAAAAATATATTCTTTGTCTGCAGTAAGTGTGCACTTACTTCCTCATCTACCTTGCATTTAAGGCAAGAGTGTGAACAAGTATTCAGTTATCAAAGCAATTAATATGCTATAAATTCAAATACCACAGAATAAGCTACAGTTCTGAATAAGGGAACAGTACTGCTACAAAATAGGTAAGGACCACCTCATTTGAAAGCACTGTACTACATTAAACACTTCGTTAGAGTCCTTTCTTCTAAGGCAGAATTAGGCACTGAGCTTACATATATCCCACTACAGCAGTGACCAGTACACTTGGAAAAGTAACACCCACCGTAAGTTTGCCACAAAAAGGGTGCCACACTAGCTTTCAGCAATAAGAAGCACGCAACTGTACTTCCCACAATCTAAAGCATCTTACACAAATTCTCAGAAATTCTGAACATCTAGTAACCTAGCAATCTGGCACCCTCAATTTCTGTCTTTTCTACATTCATCATTAGGAATTCCACAACAATGTAATACCAGAAAATATTTTGTAGCACAATTCTGAGAACTCTGAGCCTACCCATTCTGTTTTCAGACACACATTTAAAATGCAGTTAGGAGTTACTTACTGAGCTCCCCTTGGTACTTCCATAACAAAGGATAAGTTTTCGGTAATTGTAGATACGAACTTCTGAAAAAATGTTTAAGTGGTTGGGTATGTCTTTGAAGAGAGGAGGGAAAAGAGAGTGAGAAAACCACAGTAATCTGTAAACACACCATTTTAACGAAAAGGAGGTGATTTCTGTACCTGGTAAGGATCGTGCAAACTCCAGGACACATTCATACAGCCGCGCGATGCTGTTCCAGTCATTAAGGAACATCTCAACAACTTTGCGACCTCCAACTGGTTCAGATAACTGGTTTTCATACGTCAAGTAAACATGACGGGTTGGTCCTGCAGCGTTAGGAGATGGTAAATACTGATTAAACTAGTGGTTTCTAAACTGTGGTTTACAAACTACGAGTGAACTGTAGCAAGTGACCAGGAAATGTATTTAAATAATAAAAGCGCACCGACCCAGCAGTCAAAATTTTGATTCAGATACACTGTGGTTTCTTAGAAATGTTAAGAGTGGACAGCTGTCCAGTAACAACAGAACATTAAGAACCACTGGAACAGACAACGTAAACCACAAAGAAACAAAATGTACCAGTCTTTCTAAATAAAACTTACCTTGCTCCCTGGATGAAGTGCTATTAAGTGGGCAGTTTGCAAAAACCAGCTCAGCCACCCACGTGCGATTGTTTCTACCTTGTAATCGGAAAGTGCAATCAAGAAGAGATCGGTCCAGAGCCTTCTGCGTTTCCTCATTTACACCTTTACAGGGAGGAATCCTATTCATGATAAAAAAAAACCAAAACAAACACACTCAATTATACACAACACAGTTCCAAAACTAAAAAGGCAACCTTCTAACACTTCCTGAAGGTCTCCAAATCTGGACACGAAAGAATGAACAAATCAACAGCAAAGACAGGTGGACTGCACAGCGAGATACCCTGTTCCTCTTCAAGGACTGTAATAAGCGTGTTACAAAAGCACTCTGAGTTAAGACCATTTATATGGATTCAACACCAGCATATTACAGACTGTTAAGGGATCTGTTGAATTGCCCCGATCTCATGGTGAAGTAAGAGCACATCAATATAAAACTTTTATACAGAGAAACAAATTAAAACCATGAAAATAAGTAAGTTCTGTGGCATCCTGAATTCATGAATCAGTTTGCCTTCTAGAACAAGCTCACTCCAAATGCAATGAACAACCTGGCAGTTATCTTAGTACCCACAAATTTATTCATATTCCAATGTGAGAATTGAGCTCAGAGGGCAGACTAAATCAAGCTTAAGTAAAAACATGCCAAACTCTTCTTCAAATTTATTGAGAGTCTATTCAGGAATTTCATGCTCACAGGTTCTCAGTACTTCTCTGCTCATATGCAAAATTAAAAAAGTAAGGCCTGATGCATTTAGAGACTGACGCTTTTGTATCACTATATATTTCTGGAGCATAAAAGGAGTTAAGAAGGTTTTACTCTAGAAGGTGTCTTTGGGGGTTAGGTTTTCTGTTTTAAACTGATATATCTGTTTTACTTTGTAACACAATCCAAAGTTTAACAGGTGAGGCTTGAAGTAGGCTCCAAGAAGTGTGAAAAACTGGCTTGACTGCCAGGTAGAAATCACTGTGGTCAACAGTTGCAGGTCCAATTAGTGTCTGGTTGCAGCTGGCACTCCTCAGGGTTAACAGAGACCAATACTATTTAGCAGTTTCAATAACCTACCTGATGCAAAGGAATAGCAAGTTTGCAGATGACGCCAAACTGAAGGGAGCACTTAACATGCTGGAAGACAGGGCTGCCATTCAGAGAGACCTCCTCTGGATGGCTGGAGGAACGAGTTAACAAGGAACCTCACTAAGTTCACCAAAAAGTCCTGTGCTTGGGCCTAAACCACCTCAAGCAACGGCACAGAGTGGGGACTGACTGGCTGGGTAGCAGCTCTGCAGAAAAAGAACTCAGGGGCCTGGGAGACAGACTGAACAGGAGTCAGCGGGTGCCCTTGCAGCAATGACAGACAGCTGCATCCTGAGCTGTGTTAACCAGGCAATCAAGTGACTCCTCCCCTCTACTCAGCATTTGAGATCACTGTGCTCAGAGAAGGCACAAAAACCCTCGGAGACTGGAAAATGCAGCTGACCAGCCCTGTTTGGAGCAGAACATTGGACCAGACAACCTCCACAGGTCTCTTCCACTCTTAAATTACTGTACAATTCCCAAATGTTCCCTCTACAAGTTTTCTACCATGCAACTGCCTTGCATTTTCCTCTGCAGTATTATATACTGGTAATTGTCAGATAACACATGGAGTATGTAGGCCTCTGATCTGATCTGAAATTGCAATTACATGTTCATGAATCATCACCGCATCTTCCTTAGCACTGCCTGGATTTTAGGATTGAGGACTGTCAGACTGCTTTCAGAGCTCCCCAGTTTAGGCTATCTAAGGAAACAAATTATAGTTATCTCTGTGTCTGCTGTTATTTTTCTCTTTCTCCAGCACTGCTTCACATGAGAGTGCAAGACACACAATAATAATAAAAAAACAAACAAACAAAAAATAACACCAAACACAAAAAAACCCAAACCCAAAACTCTCCCCCACCCCAATAGTTTTAGTGTTACTCTCCAAACAATCCTTTTTTCCTCTCAAGCATATGTACAGTAATAAAATGAAACACAGGAGCAAATCCTCTTACTTTAATAAACGTATTGCATGGCTGAAGCCATCTCCTTCTACTTGTACTCCTTGGTGAGGAACATCCATATTAGATAACTAGGAATGAACAAGAAAAATGTTATCCCAAGTAAAAAGTCAAGCAAAATAACTGTAACTTTTTCAAGGATTTTTTTTTTCCTCCCTAAGGGTGACAGATGCTTCACATCCTCAAGCACTGGAAAGCCAAAAAACAGTCTGTGCAAATCCAGTATAAAGTTGTCTCCCATGCCCTCCCACAAGTGTGTCTTTCATCCTCTCATTTTCCCTTTTCCCTCAACTTTTCAAGCTTTCGGCTTAGTAGTTCTTAGTAGTAGAGAACCAGCTCTAACAACACTAGAACAACCCTGTGTAGAACATCAGTCACCCAAGCTCAGCTGGTGGGAGAACACCAAAACAAACACCTGACCACGAGTTTGCCAAATAGTTGCATCTAGACAAGAGAATCAGGAGTAGTAGAGGGGAGGAAGGAAACAAAACATTTTTTAATACATACCTCCATACGAAGCCCTATAAATGGCATATTTGTATCACACATGGCTACAATATGAGCTAGCACTTTATTGAAGGCACACATTTCTCCAGACCGTTTTGGTTTCTTGGGTTCTATGGAATATGGATCACCAGACAACTAGAATTAAAATAAAGACAAATGTACTTGCACATTTGGAGTAAACACTTTGAAAATATGTCAGAGAATAATCTCATTCATCCAAGTTTTAAAAGCATCATGCCCTGAGCACAAAACTCCTGAAAAGATCTGGTCCACCTCAGAACTGAAGCAATTCAGTTAAAGTAATTTTATAATCACTTCCTTCCTTGAAACAGTATTTACACATCACTAAGCCATGTCAGCCTGACCCCAAGACGTAACTCTTATCAGCCCCTGCAAGTCTTTCAAAGACTACACCTACATGGCACAAAGCATATCACGCAGATACCAGTGCTCTGCGTACTCCAGATACCTCAGCACAGTGCTCTGCTTTGGCTCTTTGGAACAACTGAGAAGGCCTGGCATGAATTAAAAGACAACTGTTGCAAAATAGTTCCCTTGCATCTCCCTAGGGAAGCAGTCCAGAGAACCAAGCCGCAATGCAAGTAAGATATCAGCCACACAAATGTTTGAAACAACACTACTCAAGCTGGAATTGATGCTCAGAACGTGTGTTTCGCTTTCACGCTCTATAACCAGTGCGATGGCTTTTGAAGCATGTACCTTGCGCTTGACACCACTTTTCATTTGTTTCGCACTTTTTGTGTCTAGTACCAGCTCTTCAATGTTTGGTTTGAACTGCTGTAGTAAAAGTGCAGTAGCAGGGCTGTCATCTCCTTCAGCATAGCTCACAGAGAGAAAATGGTACTTGTACTCTAGTTCTGTGGGGTTGCCAGGAACATCATACATCTCTACAACCTGTATTTAAACAAAACAACAAAGTGAGAAGACCCTCAAGCTAAGAATATGTCTACACCAGTTCCTACCCTCTCCCCCTCAAAGAAAAGGCATTAGTCTAATTCAAGATAATTAACACTGTGGCTAGGAAAGGGATCCAAGAAGAGAAGGAAGACTAAACTTTCAGGAAGCATAAACAGAACGGGAAGGTTGCTGAGTAATTAACCTTTATGTCTCCTCCTCTCTATAAGCCTGGCTGCTTAACAAACCCACTGAATTAGAGAAAGCAGGAAGAGTGGAGAGTCGAGGATTGCATCAACCACTTGGTTCCTAATATTAGAGTTAGCAGTACAGCAGAAAAACTCTCTGGTATATCCATGACTGGGAGCAAAAGATAGAAGCATTTTTCAGTTACTTACAATGTAGTACTGTGGAAGGCGAGTGAGTTTGATAAACAGTTTGTGTTTGGAAAGGTTTCCCACTGGATGGCTAGCGTAATTAGCTAGTTGAAGAGTTTCACTGCTCACTGTAGGCAGATGTTTTATAGACTGTTTGCAACGCTGTTGTCCCAGCCAGAACCTTGCATTGAAATAAAGGTATTAGTACCTTGAGACTGTTTTACATTATTCTAGTATACTACTCTTTAGAGCATTAGTGTCAAATTAAGTCAGTCATTCTAAGACATCTATCATTGCTGCACAAGTTATATATAGAAAACCACACAGAAAATTGCATGAGTTTATAATTTTGTACTACTATCTTCACATGCTGTCTTCATCTTGAGTAACAGACAGCTGTTAATTTAAGAAGAAAAGCCCTGAAATTATTCTCTGATGGAACACATACGTAATTTTTTATACACTACATAAAAATACAATATAAAAAAGAAGGAACAAATTAAAAACCATGCAAATTACAGTTATTTTACAATTTGGAATGTTCAATTATTTTTTGGTATAGAAAAGAAAATCTGTGCTCCCATATGCTGGTAGGCAGTACAGTAAAAAAAGTTATCAAAGTTGAACATCACTCTGGATTATGTTATAAACAAACTTATTCACCACATGTAGGACATCAAATTTATTCCGAACTTTGGAATTAAACTTTGTCCTACTCAAATGGATTCTGGCTATAGTGGCAAGGCCAGAAAGCCAAGCTAGGCTTGAATGGGGCTCAGAAATGCGTGGGTTGATTTTTCAGTCAAACTTCTACTGAAAACAGCAACGGAAAGTGTAGGTGCTCAGCATCTCTCCATCACGACACATCACGTTTATTCTTGTAGACACATGTTAGATATAGCTGTCCTAAAAGGCATTTCGTGGGACTGCCTAGCTTCCTCAAAAACTGCAGCACTACCCAAGCAATTACCTCGACTACATTATTTATAACAAAGGGAGGTTGATTAGTTTCTCCGGGGTGCCAGTGCTTCGTGCGTCATCATGCTTCTTTTAGAAGCAAAACTCCTCAAATAGAGGTTTCAGCCTGCAATTAGCTCAGAGTACTGGGAATTTCCAGAACGACAGAGCAGGTGGAACTTCGTTTTCATGCAGATCCAAACTGTATTTGTATTGTTTTCTACAATCTCTTATGGACGCCAAATGTACCTTGTGCTTAAATCTTAGGGCTTTATGGAAGGAAGATTAAAGGTGTAAACCAGCAAGGGCTGAAGTGTTAGAATATAAACAGATATTATTAAAATCATCCTAGGCCACTTCCTGGTTTTTCCTTTGCATTGTGAGAAGAGAAACAAACTGAGTTCAGCTGTAGAAACACAGTGGAATAAAGGATGAACAGGCACACAAGATGAGATCCTCGGGAAGCAAGTGGTCTGCTACCAACTTAAAGTGAAAAGACGTCACGCAGAGTGTGTACATAGCAATGCACGAGGCTACACGTAAGTGGACAGACTAAAGGAGGACGATGGAATCAACCCCAAGCAAAAGCAGAATTTCCTCCACCCATTTAGAGAAGACAGCAAATACTCCAGCTTGCTTAGAACAGCAAGAAAGTATATCCCCTACTGTGGTAAAACACAAAGCCACACAAGTGTGATCATCCAAAATACAAATATGGTGATTCATCCTATACAAACTAAGTGAATCATTCGAGTCACTTACTTGAGCTGCTGGAGCCAAGGAATGATACGCTTCATATCATCATTAACAGACTTCTCTACATCATCGAGCGTCAGTTGATCTGCAAGAACATTAGATGAGGGAATGGTCTTAATATCTGCTCTTCAAACAAAATTTTGACCTTTTAATGAAAGTGTCTCACCTAATTTAACAAACAATTAATTAATCATAGAACAATCCAGGTTGGAAGGGACTTCGAAAGCTCATCTGATCCAGCCTTTCATGGGAAAGGGAGCCTAGATGAGATTATCTAACATCCTATCCAATTGCATCTTGAAAATCTCCAGTGATGTGGACTCCACCACATCCCTGGGGGGGTTGTTGCACTGACTGATTGTTTTCATTGTAAAAAATGTCTTTCTGATACTGAGACAAAATCTCTCCTGGTGCAACTTGTAATTGTTACCCCTTGTCTTCTCCAGGTGGCTCATTGTGAAGGGAGACATTAAGATACACAACAAACGATCCATAATGCTTGCAACACCACAGCAGTATGCTATTAGGCAAATCAACTAAAAGAACTCACTTTCCTTCTTAAGTAATCTGAAACCTGAAGCAAAGACTTGAACAGCAACTCAAGATGTATAAGGTCACATAATACAATTCTCAATCAGGTCCATATGAAATGACCACATCCATTAACAGCACAACCCAGGAATAATGAGTCATAAAGAATACGCACTGATGTGTAACAACATTTAGTCTGCTGTTCTCTTGAAATATACCTAACTGAACTGTGACTCTTAAGCACAAAGATCCACTTTTCCCTTCCTAAAACTCAAATACCTACATGATGACCCAAGTGCCGTGTTCATTTGCATTACCCTTATTTACTTGCAGAACTTCACAGATCTGACAGAACTGTTCACACAAAATGAACTCATAATGCAGGATTCTTGCAAGGTATTAAATACAGCCTGGTTGTGTACCTACTTACCAACACCATACAGCATCAGCTGAAACATTCCTGAGTGGAGATCAACAAACACATGCAGGCACTCTGATCGACCACATGGTTCCAAAATCGGAATTACAAGAGTTGGAAGAGCCGTCTCAATGAATGCTGAACAGAAACTGATGTTAATAATTTGACACAAAATTCAAGCTCATCATACTAAAACTCAGCCCATTATAGTCACAAAACCTCTATGTTTTTATAGAAGCAATCTTCACTTGCACATTATTACACTCTTAACATAAAGAGGGAACTGAATAGAAGAATTTCTCTGTGAAAATAGTGCTCTTAGCAAACAAACAAGAAAAGACAGACCAAATTTGAAAGAGATTATTAATCCTCAAATATGCTTTAACTCACTGCTTCACTATTATAAGCTCAGTTTACATCCCAATAGTTTCAACAACAATTTAAGCAAAGTCTCATCCAAAGCTAGCTCAAGACAGTGAAGGATTTGCTTTCCATTCTGAAGATGTACAAGTTTTACAGTGGACAACTTATAACCCTTCAGCCTAGACTATAACGCTCTACCAGCTTCATCCATTATACTGCATTTAGAGGTATGAGTATTTTACAATCATCGATGTAGAATAATTTAAGCTAAGTCTTGTTAATTCTGAACACATCTCCCTTTATTTTTTCTTATTTTTTATTTAAATTACAGAAAACAAGAAACACCAAGAAAAAAGGAAACCATTCCTAGGCACAAACGGAAATTAACTTGAAACAAACTTCAGTAGAAAACACATACAATTGTCATTAACATTGTAGCTCTTAAGAATGGCTTTCAGCTCCTGGAGTTTTTGATGAGATCTTGCATGGACACTGTCTATTAGGAGTTTTTCTATTGATAGGTGGTCAATCTGTAAAAAAGGAGTGTACTTGAGTGAGTTCAAACTTAATGTGTAGACTTCATGGATTAGCACACTGGAACAAAGCCACTTACAGAACAATCACTGCAGAAAGAAGTTGCTTAGAGCTGTGGTGAACCAAATGAACTATTAACTGGAGTATTTGGATCACTATAAAATACAACAAACTAACATAAGATTCTGCCTGTGCAGCAGGCAATGTGAGGGTGAGAGAGGACTAAAACAAAATGTAGAAGAAAAGAAGTTTCACAAACTATGCTGTTACCACTCCCTGTCCAGACCTACTTGTTCTGGATCAAGGCTGGAGTATTTTCCAGCTTAGCACGCATCCATTTATAACTAGCTTAAGCTAAGGACAAAAAAACCCCCACAAATCCCCATAGAACACTCAGTTAGAATACGGTTGCTTCTACAGAAACACATACATAGCTGTAGCATGAAATACAACACATTAGTTTTAGTCCTGCTAATAGGGTAACAACGCAGTGAAGATGCAGTGGCAGACACCGAATATGAGCAACCCTGTTGAACCCAGGAGTATCTAGAGGCTGTTGCACTGCCAGTGCTAAAGCTTATGCCACCACTTATATTCATTGTAGCTTACTCGTGCAACCTAAATTAAAGCATTCCATTCACTTTACAGTCATACTATTTACATATTTCACATAAGCAAAGCTACAGATTACTGCAAAACCTTTTCCTAGTTAACCTCACATTGGTTTGAAAACTGTTTCAACTCAAATTTTGTTCTGGCAGAAGAGATAAATGCAGAAGAGGTTTATGCCAGAAGAGAATTATACAGAATTTCAGCACGTGCCTTCATATATACCAGAACAACCTTCCCCTAAAGATTAGCTTTCCAAGACAAGGCCTTAAAAATTAAATGTTTATCCATACACAAGAACACTTCAACTCAGCAGCTGATACGAGTTAAATCTTCCTTACAAACAAGTGGTTACAGGTTCTATAGCTACATTCAGTTTTCAGTAGGTTAATGTATAACCTGCTTAGACAAACATGTTTGTGCTACTGTTTTATATAGTATCGTAAACAGAAAGACAGTGTTATCTACGTCACTACAGCTGAGATCATTATTCAAACACTAGAATAGTAGTGTATATACCATAGCTGATAAATTCTTTAAGCTCAGAGAAAGTAGTTATAAAGGGATTCAGCGCTAACTTTGATAAATCTCTAATTTACAGTGGCCTCGTATCTTAATCTACTGTCTGTAGACTTGATTCAGTGAGCTTAGATTGCGTTGGCTCCAGTGGAACTTCAGCAGATGGTTCTAGATAAAGCACATTTTCCTGCATTTAGGCATAAATACCGCATCTTCACTAAGTCAACTGTATAGTTAGTAGCCTAAATATGCTAATTTAGGCTATTAACTGAGTAAACTTCGTACATATTTACTATACTAACAGCAGAATTTCTACTCTAGAACAGAAGGCCGCTATGCTCCACCAAGTTTCTGACATTCCTCTGCAGCCTAGTATGAAGTTCTTGACATTCACCATATAGAGACTTGTACGTCAGACTTGGTAAACAATATATGAGCCAAGACGCTCAAATGCAATGTACAGTGGGTGAAGGCTACCATCAGCAGAAAGTTCTGTAAGACAGATTCTGCATCTGAGCTGGTGAGTTCTTCACTGTGGAAAAACTGTACTGAAAGTCTGCAAACTACACCATTCACTCCAGCTTATTAACTCTCTTAAAAAACCCCAAGCACTAAGAAATAACGACAAACAAACATCCTGATATATCACAGCCAGACTTGCTGAGGAACTTACAGAAGACTTACTATAAAACCTAGAACGCAGTTTCTCCTAAATATCATTAACCACGATCTAGAATTGACCAGTGAAGCATTATCCAAGTAGGAAATTGGCTGCAGTTACTCATTTTGGATCATTTCAACAATCCCACCTTTAACATACAGGAATCTGAACAAGACAAAGGCACATTCAAGTAGGCCACATGACGTAATCTGGTTAGTGATAATGTAAAACCAAGCTTCACCCAACGCTTGCAACAAGCAAACCACATTAGCTTTTTTTCACCAGATTTCCAAATCATAATGTAAGATTTTCTAAAGTGAACAGCACTGCTGGGTAGCCAACTCCAGCGACATTTGGGAAGCTGATTTTCAGAGGAAGGTTACAGAGCATCTCAAAGACAAGAAAGGGAAGAAATGGCTCTCTCAAGCATTTCAAGCCAAACACTAACCATAACTGAAACTTTGCTGTTTCCCCTCAGCTTCAGCATTCTGTCTCATAAGTGGTATATAATGCACTATGAAGTAGGTATAATTTCAAAGATGAAGCCAAGGCCAATAACTTGTAACAATTTTAGGTCCCAAAATAAACACAACACAACCTAGAGTAACTGCTGACTAGAAATCTCAGAAACAATTCTTTTAACAGAATCTAAGGGAAACAAAAAGCATTTTTAAGTTTTTGATTTATAAAACTAGATGCGTACTGCAAAGCAAAGCTTTACCTTCATGGCTCTTTCCATCAATTTGGAATCACAGGCTGGCAGTGGAGGCTCATGAGATATTTGTAATGGTTTTGAGACGTCAGTCTCATCAATCTTAATAGTGACCTTATGAACAGAGGCAGTCCCTGTTTTCCTGCCAAGCACCTGTTGACTTAAAATAAAGAGAATATTTAAACCATGTAACTGGAATAGCAGAAAATATGCTTTTCGGTAGCTAATCCTTGATTCTGAGAGTTCTGGTTAAAAAAATAAGATTATGCCAGCTGAACTGAAAAAAGCATTTGTTTCAGTTTACATTTTAATGCAGAACTGTTGGTAAACTATAATTACATACAGAAGTTTCAGATGGCTGCAACTTCAACACAACCAGAAAGGCATTTGGATTGCTTTCTCAAATTTTGTCTAGTGCAAGTCAAGCAACAAATATAGTAAAAGACTGACAAAGAACTAATTAACTTATTTAGATATCTGCATAAACATGAGCTGATTTATAACTGTATCCATTGTTCTCCTGTACATTTGCAAGTCAAGCAACATATTTAGGTACTTAATTACAAAAATTTTGGAATCTCACAAAAATTTTGGAATCTCACATCAAAAAGAAAGTACAACTTGAAAATTCTGGCTCAAGCTTAGTAAATTAAAACCATCCTATTATTTCATTTATTGTTTGTTAACAGCCCTTTTAAAATTAACTTACTTCCAAACCGAAAGTGAGAGACATTTCCCTGCATGATATCGCTCCACTTGCACAAGGTCACCCCAGCGCTCTCGAATCAGCATTAGTGTTTGTGAATGCAAGACTTCCAACTGAAGTGCTAAGCAGAAGGAGTCTAATGAACTGAGTTAAGAAAATACAAAAAGTCTGTACACTACATAAATCCGTTTCTGTACACTACATAAATCCATCTCTCACAGAAGTCAGACAAGATGCTGTCTGAAAACACACTAATGTACTAATCCAGTGATAAAGACACGTAAATAGCATCAAATATTTCTCAAAGATTTTTTCGCTTTTTTCTAAACTCTTATCTAGGGCAGGGTGTTAGACAAGAGTGTCACAATAGCTTTGATTTATAGATTTTTAACTCCAATCATCTTTGAAGGAAAAGAAGATTATTAACAACTAAATTCAATTTACCCTATACTTACCACTAACTCTATCTCCCATGGTCACCCTAATATAACATGATTCTGTTTGTTTCTGCAGAAACTGTTTCACTGAAAACAGTTTCACATCGTCAAACAACTTGCCCCTTGCATGTAGAAAAATCACTGCACAATTTCCTGCACATGCTGTATCTCATTTTGTTATTCACAGGTGCAATACAGTCAACACACCATCAGCACGTTACTGCAGTTCTTGGTAGCAAGAACTATCAGCTCCCATACCTTCCAAGTCAGCACTGTATTCTATCTCTGAAATTAGCACATGCAGCCAGCGGCTGCTGTACTGACTTACTACACAACCTGCTGTCTTTGAGTACCTCACCTTTACCTTTGATGATTAAGCAAATCAAATTTTACATGCTGGCACCTGAGAATAACTGCTTCCAAGGCCATCATTTTTACTCCACATCCACACATTTCCCTCTAGCTTAACAGGCAATCCATCTTTCTTGACCTCCAGCTACTAGGAAGAGCAAGGCTACATTAAACAGCTTATTCAGAAGCAACTTTCAGAAGGATACGCAGACAGCTGTACATGTCCTGAAGTGGCTTTTCATCAGCAAACAGCCGTGACTGGACCAACTGATGGATGAAGTTGATCTGCATGCTGTGAACCAAGGCTCGACCATCTTTCAGGAATTAAAAATAATTCACATTAGACATCAGGAAACTAGGTATTTAAAAGAATTTAATAAATTAATAAATTAAAAAAAAAACCAAACATACAACTGTACTGAGCAATTTCCATACCAGAATTTCTAACAAAATAACAAAATCCTTGGTTTACTCTGGGAATTTCAGTCTACTACACTGTCACAGTCTACTATTATTAAGGTATTAAAAACAAAGCAAGGTGAAACCAGGACAAGTATATACAGCTTCACTATCTTAAACTGTGATATGCAAAAGACCCAGTATAAACAAGACTTACACAGCATCAGAGATGCATATCATGTTAAAAAGAAAGTGTAAAGGTTTGATTTTTTTTTTTTGTTTACCACCAGTTTCCTTGTCTTCAACCAAAATTTCCAGTTTAAGAAGGCGCCAGGGGATGTCAGGATCATCACCCATCACTGTCAAGGTGGCCTCAAACTCACCCTCAACTCGGAACTTCACACGGCCATTGGCTAAGGAAGAAAAAAAGTGTTTTATTTCACTCGGTCTCCTAAGATGCCTCAAAATAACAGTGTGATAGCTCCTGGCACTCACAGTGGATTACTTCCCTATGGTTTCTGCTCTGTTGCATACGTTTCTATGCAACTCTGAAGACTTCACAGTCGCTTCTTCAACAGAACCAGTGTCAATAAGCAGCATGGACAGACATACCAAGTCCTGAACAGCAGTACTTTAGCTACAATAACCTGTTAACACTTGTGCTACTGTAATACAGAGTAACACTGAGCTATCAGCCTGACAAGTCACACAAACAAAATATCTGGCTTAATTTTTCCAATTCTTTGCTATATCAACAATTAATATATTAAGCAATATTCAAAAGAGGTTCAGAACATGATCTCAGGCCGAGCTGAAATCAAGCCCTGGAAACACATCTCACTGCAAACCATTCATTTAATACTAAAATATTATAACTCCATTTCATGTGAGGAAGATAATCTTTTACATAATTTATATATATGCATACAAGTAAAGATTATGTACACTATTTATCTAATTGACATATATATTTTCACACCTTTGTGAGCACTGCTATCAGTTTCAAGAACTGGGAAGCAAGACTGTCAAAACTATGCAAGCAAGAGAGCATAAAGAGAATGAGTGGCAGAGCACACAGTTTAGTCCCAGTCCTTACTATAACCTGCAGGTCAACTTTCTTCTCAACCACTTAACAAAATATGCCATATACCTTTACAATTATAAACATATAGAAATACTGCTACAGAAATTTTAACCATTTTAACTCACGAAGTTTCATTTTCAAAAGCATCCCAGACATGCTCTTAAAACAGACCAAATCCAAATCGGAAACTAAAAGTCATTGCAATGTTTAGTTAACTGAAAAATCTGAAGAGTTCAGACATACATCCATTCACACTTCCGTTAGACAAAAACAGCTCTAATACTGATATTGCAAGTGATTTTTCAGAAACTTGCTCGATCTAGGTCTGTTTTACACATGGTTAACCATGTCTTAGTTAAAAGCACGGACTAGGTCCACTCCAGCCCTATTCTCTGTGATTCTGCAATAACATAGTCCAGTTTATAGCCATTCTTCCCATAAAAAAAGGTCATCTTAATGTCTACCACTATTTGGGCTAAATGAAAACAGAGATCTGAAAACAGATTAAGAGACAAGAGGCACGCATAAATTTGAACAAATTCTATGCATGAAGGTCCACATCAAAACAGATTAAAAAAGCAACATTTGAGTCACTTATTTAAGCTGAAGTTCAAAGAGTTTCTACAGAAAGACCTAACAGTTTAATTAAATTGCATTTTAAAATTAAGATAAAGCAGTTCTATTGTTAGGCCCAAGACTCTTTTATAATACATTTGCTGTAAGAGCAAGACGTGTACAATCTTTTGCCATTACCTGCACAGGATTTCATCTTCAAAGTAAGTAACATTTCAGCAATATTATCAGCGCCCTCATTTTTCAAAAGCAGAAAAACATATTTTGATGTCATACAGAGACAGGGACCCAGTCTTAATAAATGAAGCATGCATAATGGTCTCATTTAAGCTATCTTTTAGCTTTGCTTTAGCACTAAAGCAACAATTTTAAATCAGTCTGCAATAACATTCTTCAAAAAGTAATTCCAGTTCTTACCAACTGTAAGATTTGCCAGCTGTGGAGGGAGATCTGTAGTCACTAGTCGATGTCGAAGAATCTGGTTTAGCTGATGAAGTGTGGTTTGCTTCTCACTCTTTGTTATCGGGTCAGGAGGGATTATTTTATCCTGTTAAAATAAACACAAAAAAGTCTATATATCTCAAACATGTATAATATTGACAGTAGAAATGGTGAAAACTAACCAGACTAGAAGTCTGAAAACATAAATACCACACGCTATTACACACAAGCAGTTTTACGTGTTACATTCAGATTTGCTTTCTAGTTGATTACATTTTACCTGAGACTGACCACTGAAGAAAATTGCTCAGCTTTGATCCATTAAACAAATTCAGGGCCTTACATCAGGCTAAACTGGTTTTAGATACTTAGATTTGAAAGCCAATCCTTATCTGTAGCTAGAGATCTAAGTCACCGGTACTACTCTTTATCTTACTTCATAAAATCCCGTTATTCTGCATTTTCACAGCAAGAAAAGGCAGCAGCACTACAGAGCTGTTAAGTATTTCAGTACGTTTCCAAATACAGGCAAAACCTTTAACAACAGATGTCAGTATCTCCTTTTCACACTTCATTTTTCTAGGATGGTGGCTTAGCATGTCCAAATACTTGAAGGACTAAGAAAGAAGAGTTGCTACTATACTCATCCTAGAGCAGAAATAGTTTAAATGGAGAGAATGTTTTACTGGGAAAGCGTAACTTGTTGAAATCTGAAATGCTATGCATGAGAAACTGCCACCAGAGACTTGGCACTAGGCCTGTATTGAACTACAGTTTCATTTGTACACAGACAATTAGTTTCATTAACATGCATTTGATACTGTACAGGTGAGTTTTTCCTCCACCCCAGACATATGCTAGCATTATTTACCCTAATGCAGGTAGGCAGACGTGGGTATGATCCAGTTGTCAGAACATCAATAGCATACGGGATAGCAAAACTAGGTAGGCGAGCATGAACCAAAGCATCTCTAGCTAGCGATGCCAGACGATCAGCGGTGTCCACAAACAGAATGGCTTGTTGATCTAAAAAACTTGATATCATCTGTAGAGGACAAGGGGGGAGGGGGGGAAGGTATGTGTCCAGAAAACACACAAATCCATGCCCCTTTAGATATTCAGTTCATCTAGCGCATGTGACTGAGATGATTTTATCTGTCACTTCCAATTCAAGTAACCACCTCTACAAAACAAAGAAATAATGAATATTCTGGCCATTTCTTACATTCATATGCAAGGACACTTTAAATCTGCACTCCATTTCTGACACTGTAGAGAATCTGTAAAGCCTTACAGCTCTTTATCTGATGATTGCTATTGGAATGCAACCATACTTGTTTGGAATCACTCCGGGCTTGTTTTTTGCAACATTTTGGACTTTCTTCTTATTTAACCAAGAGCAGGATGAAAGTGACAATAAGAACTAACACACCAAGATCATCATCTTCCCTGCCCTATCATCTACCCCCAAAGCACTCTTGAAACTACATGCAGACAAGCCTTTCATTTTTTGCCATTGATGAGTTTTTAGGAACATGAACTGTTAAAAGACAAGCTTATACAATTTCTAAATAGGAAGAAATTGGTTATAATTTAATATGCATTTGGGTTTTTTTAAACTTTCATAGTAAGAAGTTAGGGTGTACCAAAATCCCACATCACTTAAGAGATTATTTCATATCAAACTCTGTTGCTAACTTACCGCACATTTTTCCACTTTTCCAGCATTATTAGCCCATTTGACTAAGGCTAACAAACGAACAAACAGTTGACGAGTGCGACTTGCAAACTGCACTATTTCTATTTTTCTGGAAAAAAACAAATGTACATTAAGCCAGCGCTCAGATATATAATAAAGCTGCAAGTTAACTCTGTGCTAACAAAAAAAGCTGTAATGATAGCTTCTAATTGCGTTAATGGAGGCATCACTAATATACGGCTTCTTTGATTAGAAGATGGCGGGGGCATGCGCAGAGGGAGGAAGCTCACTGTTCTGAATACCTAAATGCTAACAACATACATGGATTCCAACCAACCAACACCATCTGGGGAAACAAAAAAGCATACTTACATGAACTGATCATTGATTTTAAGAGAAACAATTCCATAGTGAATTCAATTGAATTATTTTTATACCTTTTACAGGATTCTCCCTGGGTTTATGATCAAATTTAAAGAAGACAAGATAACATACCTAAGGGTTACAGGACCTGGCAGTAACATTACACTGACTTTCACTCAAAAAAATAAATTAATCAGATACTAAACAAAATATCACTCTAGTAATTTTAATACATCTTTATACCATGTTACATGATGCTACCACTTTGCCAGAAAATGGTGTGGTGGTGAGGAAGACCACAAAAAGCCCCCACCCTTTCACTTTCCTCTCCATTCTTGCCTTGCAAAGAAATTGGGATAAGGAGAAACTACCGACAGTCAACATTCCTCCCACTGTGCTTCATATGAGATAGTCAATATGAGGCAGTGTACGTCTGCATGTCTTAAGAGTTATTTATCACAAAAAAGAAACCCTGATTTTCCCCCTTCATTAGTGATCTACATCGTAGATGCACGAGACAAGACACGGCAACCTACAACGTAGATCTGTAATACCATATGCTCTGAAATATTGTTTCATCTACCGTTTACAGATGTTTTCCTCCCTTTCCACACATTCAGTTCACTGATTGCACCATACCAAATCCAAGATGTTTTCCTGATACGGTTTTCTCAAGTAACAAAGCATTTGGACAAAAAGAACATCAATCAGTACAACAGATACCAGCCTGTACCAAAGAGAAATCGCACCTCATTCTGATCCTAATCTGTAAAACACATACTCATAATACAAATAGAGCCTGTTTTTGAGGAAAGTGTTGGTGTAATGAGGTTAACTCTTTTTTGCAGAACATAAAGCATAATCCGCTTGTAGCAGATGAACGTTTAGGCCAGAAGCACAACTAATACCATCTGGTTCAGTTTCTTGCACTGCATCCTACAAACCTCATCCACGAACTTGGGCATTAAGCCAATGACTTCTCTGTGTTCTAGAGCATATGTTTTAGCATGGCATTCAGCCTGATACTAAGATTTCACATGGTGGACAAGCTCTAATAGTAACCACACTATGAAAATAAGTTGTTGAGAATTTTGAAAGAGTCAGAAAAACTTCATGGGATTTGAAAGATGTCTACAGTGAGACTTTAGCAAGCCAGTAATCTCTCAGACAAGCTCCATACAGAAGTTGTAAAATTCTAGCAGTTGTGTCAATTAAACTTCTGTGGTGAAACCAGCACAATAGCAAGAAAAATTTGAACTGATGTTCGGTGACTGGAAATCAAAGGTAGACAATCCCACCCCATCAAAAAACAAAAAAGAAAAAAGCACAGTAATTTAATAATGAAAATTATTTATAAAACTACAACACAGTATTCCAGCAACTCTTCCATTAATACTACGTGTACGAAGTACACAAGACTGGTTACTTCTACTTGACAGAATGTTGCTTCCAGAACCACCACCATCATCCCTGAATGACAACGGAATTCACACCCATCTACTTCTCTACTAAGAACCCAACCTGCATGACATGAAGGAATGCACTCTTTGGAAGTCTGCAGGTGATGCCAAACTGGTGGGAGCAAACAGAGGGACCTTCACTGGCAGGAGGAACTGGTTGACAGGAACCTCATGAAGTTCATCAAAACCTCTTGCAAAGTCCTGCATCCGGAACCAATCAATCTCCTGTAACAGCACGGGCTGGGTGCTATGCAGCAGCTGGGCACCAGCTCTGCAGAAGTGGACCTGGGGGTCCTGGTGGACAGGTGAACAGGCATCAGCAATGTGCCCTTGCAACAATGACAGGCTGTACTAGCACCACTGCAGCCCAGGTCAAGGAAAGTGATTATTCACCTTGAGCCAGCATTTGTGAGGCTACATCTGAAGCACTATGTCCAAGAAAGATACTTCCATACAGAAGCGGTTTAGGGGCTGGAACACGTCACATACAAGGAGGGGGCTGAGGAAGCTGTGTTTGCTTCTGCTTAAGAAGAGAAGGCTACAATGAGATCCTACCACCATCTTCAAATATCTAAAGAGGTGTTATCGAGAAGACAGAACCAGACTCTTCTCAAAAGTGCAAAAGGCTGAGGGACAACTGACATACAGTGAACCAGCGAAAAAATAAGTAGACATCAGGAAAACAATGAAGCACACAGTGAGGAGGTCAGGGACTGAAGCAGGTTGCCCAGAAAGACTGCAGGATTTCCAGCCTTGAAGATATTTAGAACTCAACTGGATACGACCCTGAGCAACCTGAACCAACTTTGAAACTGTCTTTTACTTCAAGCAGAGGGTTGGAATAGGTATCTCCAAAGTACTATTCCAACCAAAATTATTACCTGTGTCTATGAAAGGAATGAAATAACAGTCATTTTGTCTTTAGAAAAGAATGGAAGTCAACACTTCACAAAAAATAGGTGTGCAATTGCACTCTTGTCGAGGTCAGGAATAACATGTTTTTACAACAGTTCTGAATGCTTTTTTTTAAATCTTCTGTAGATGATAGAGTGTTTGCTGGAAGTTTGAGAAGTAACAGTCTTGTTCACTAACTACTGCAAAACCAGTATAAAACTCCTTGGTTTTAGGAAAACAGTACGCTTACGTAGTTCTTGGAAGTATTTTAACAATAATTCTCTTTGAAATACTTCTCAGCAGGAACTGTTCATTCAGGAATGCAGATGTAAGGTTTTACCTCCAATTTCCCCACAACAGAAGACAGGGCCTTGAAAAGTCATTATAATCAAAATTCCAGTTAAATCTTATACAGCCATTACTGTATTTAGGTAAAATTTTTCCTTTATTGGAGGATAAAAAGGAAAAGATAAAGCATATTGAGCAACAAAAGGTCTCCGTTATCAGAACGCAAGCCCCTGGATCTGCCCCAGAACGCAGCACTATTAAGTTTTACACCACAGTACTACGTTTTTTAACCCAGCCACTTCTTTCTTGTTGCAAAAGTTATCTATTCTTATCACTGATAACTAATAAATTAGCCTTTTCAAAGAAAAGCCTTATTATACTACAAGACACAAATTCCTATCAGTTTTTCTTATCATGGCATCTTTTAGCTAGGCACTGTAGTAATGAACTTGTATTTTATGTGAACTTTATTAGAGGATGATACCATCACATCTTCAGCAAAGTACGTATTCCATATCAGCACCCAGCCTCAAGAAACAGAGCTTGAAGCCCAACCGCTGTTGCCATTACAGCTCTCAAAATTAGAAAAAACAGAATAATCTGCATAATTAAACTATATTCCTTACAGATTTCCTCCAAGAGCTGGAAAGCCACTTCACCAAGAAGAATTGTAACTCAAACCTTACAAGGATGTGAACATTTAAGTCCAAGATAATTTCAATTGCAGGACATTCTTTGTAATCATTGAAGGCCGTCTTATTTTCTTTTATCTGTAATCCTTCAGGACTTCAGTTGTTGCCCCAGACCTGTGTGCCCCACAAAGCAGATTACAGCTCTACCAAGAAATGCCAAACATCTTGATGGGAGAAGTCCCTCCAACAGTATGAGGGAGCTCTGGACCTAAGATGAATGTAATTTCCTCAGCAAATAGAGTGATAATTTAAAAAAAAAAAAACCCCACAAAGAAAACCCCACCCAAACCCCAGAATGTTTCTCTTCATAAAATACTATGCACAAGCAATAGGGGATGAATTCCACAACACGTTATTGGAATTTTGGAAGATCTGAGATAACTGAATTAATGATCATCCTGGTACACAGAATTACTTATTAACATTCTTAGGAATATGATAGCTGCTACATGTCTTCAAAGAAAACTAGGTCAATTAGCATGTTGACACAAATAAAGGAAACAATTTTCTGACAATTTCCATACAATTTATTTGAAGAAACAAACAAGTAAATCATGTTCTTTCATCTTGGGGGTGGGTGGGTGAAGGCGTGTTCTGGTCTCTTATATTTGTTGTCTAATAATCTCCACACTTCAAAAACACACAGAACAGTGGCAGAAAACAGTATTCATGATAAGAAAGATTAGGCAACATGGAAAAAAGGAGAAAAGAGGTTTTTACCTTGTTGTCATTATTGAACTGCTTCTTCTAAACAAAGTTTCTTTATCACACTAACTAGAATCTACTTAGGTTCTCCAACTCCCTTTCACATCAACTTCACTGTCACTTCATTGCTTCAAGATTCATGAAGAGAAAAACGCCCTTAACAGAGTTCACCTACTATAACAGCTACACTACACTACTGAACAGTGCAACAGCAACAAAAAAAGCCCAAACAACAACAAATCCAGAATCCAACAAAAACTAACGTTGCCTTTGATGCTAAGAAAAAACTTGAAACTGTGTAGCGACAGCAAGACAGACACGGCTTATTTCACTGCATAAAATTAGGAGAAAAAAATGTTTAAACAGTTCTATACTAATCTTAACATCCTAAGCAAAGTTCTATATTATAACATGCATTACAGATTTTCTTATTGTAACTCACCTTTCCATATCAGTCTTTCTTGGTAACCTATATTAAAAAAAAAAGAAATGTGTATTATATATTGTTCTATTACATTTCAGACTGCTAGAAATTTTGTTAGTAACCTTCAACTAAGCACAAGAAGAACTTCTATAGAACTATAAAGAGCATTTCAAATTTCTACCATTGTAAATGTTTCGCACATACAATGAAATTACATGTTTGATAAAAGAAGTAGCTTGACAGCTCTAGCGAGCAACCTCGTTAAGGGGGGGAATAAAACCAGGTATATATATAATAGCACCACAGCCCACCTGCCACTACTCTGTACCAGGCAAGCTGGAACTGGTCAAATTATTTTAAAAACATGATAAATGGTGATGAAATCCCAATATTTCTGCTAACCTAGTGAGCCACATAGAAAGCACAGGCAGTAGTACTAATTGATGACTCTCCCCAAGCATCCACAACTAGAGTTAATTAATTCATAGCAGCAATTCTACAACATCTGCAGCAGGTCTTAAAATTGGCTGTTTCCTGACTTGCCTGAAATGAGTTTGTCTTCCCCTTGCAATCCATCTAAAAGTGGAGAAATGCCAAACTCCAAAACTTTATCAACGACCTGTGTAACAGATACTACTGCAGAGAGAGAACTGTATTTCTGTAGTGTTCTACAAGTGTGATGGGCATCTCATTTAATAAGTTATTTTTATATGCTAGGACTAAGCTGGAGCTGGTTAAGAAAGTAAGAAATTGTTTTGTTGGAGGGAAGGTGGAGAACGCTTTCCAGCTGGGCTTTCTACTAGCCAAATCCATTCTCTATGGGGAAATACAGTGTAAAAATCTAGCTCACTCTACTTTTGGAGGGGACATCGCACAGCTTATAAACTACTTGGTGAACCAAACTGCCCAAAGCATTTCCCATATGTTGTTCACTCCACCCATTTTATTTTGTACCTTAATTATGTACTTAAGTCAAAAGGACCTGTTCTACACCTTAAAATAAGCATAAACGACATCACAGGCACATGCTCCTACAAGAGCGCATACAGTATCAATTACTGTCTAAACATACCATAAGCATAGAGGAAAGACTGATATTTTGCAAGTTCTTCCAAAGCAAACTAAAATTCTGAAACTCCTCATCCTTTCCAGAGTTCGAACACTTCTAACCCCAAGTCAAGCAAAACTCTGTTTGCATACTTACCACATATGGTATTTTACAAGAATTATACCTATTTTTTTCTATTTGTTCCGTATGTCGTTCCTTAAAACATACAGGTTCCCCACAAGAACCTCTAAGGTTAAACAACGTAAAAGGGAAATGGGTTTATTCAGAATCCAGGTGCTTTCAGGAAAGTTTTTCTTGGCCGAAAAGCATTTCTGTGTTTTGCCACTTCAAAACACAACATCATCAGCATTGCAGATCATAATACAAGTGTAAATAACTTCTTTATTTCCCCAGAATAATCAAGACTGTATTCGAAAAAGTACACAAGTAACTCAAAGAGTTGCAGCATCTGAAAATATGTTTCACACGTTTCAGTTTTGTGTATTTTGGTATCAATACAAACACTACAGCTGGGTTTTTTGACAGTAACTATGGGGTGAAGTTAAGCTTTTGACCAGCCAGCCTGCGTTCAGCTGCTCTGCACTCCTCACAACCATTTTCTCTCCTTACGACAGATCACCCCGCAGCTTTCACCAGGCCCGCGAACACAGCCCAACGCAGGGACAAACCGGGACCCCGGGGTGGGAGAAGGGGAAGGAGCAAACACCTCTCCCCTCCCCAGCCCCGGCCGGGGTCCGGGACGGACCCCCGTCGGGGCCTCCTCATCCTCCCAGGACGCCGGGAGGCGGCACCGCGGCCCCGGCAGCCGGGCAGGCCGGGGCGGGGAGCGGGAGCGGGCCGGGGGGGGGCGCGGAGCACTCACAGGTCGGCCAGCACGGTGAGCTCGGCGTAGGTCCGGTGCAGGAGGAAGTCGATGAGGGTGCTGAGCCGGTAGCCGGGGCTGGCGGCGGCTGTCACGGCCCCGGGGGCCGGCGGGGCCGGGGCTGACGCGGGGCCCCCGCCGGCCGGCACCAGCTGGTTG
>Ga0065711_1004863_pt1 | contig 42439 bp, 24 predicted proteins | sample Hoacrofraction12_FD_59098 | JGI IMG/M metagenome (GOLD analysis project Ga0065711, IMG submission 59098) | Hoatzin crop microbial communities from Cojedes, Venezuela - Epithelial fraction 12 v2 (version 2) | ecosystem: Host-associated > Birds > Digestive system > Esophagus > Crop | place...
GGGGGGGGGGGGGGGGGGGAATGAGGAATACCTAATTGCACATTGAACAGATGTTCTGCCACTACAGGCTTCACCCATAATTTCATTTCTCCTATTTAACTCACCTTGACTTTCTGCATATACCATGGACTAGATCCATTTTATCTTTTCATTCAAAGGGTGAAAAACCTTCACTTTCTGGCTTTTAACATCAGTCCAAAGCACAGTAAAATTCCCTTCTCAAGGCACAGATCAGGTTTGTTTGATGAACTCTAGCCCATATAACTGAGAATATCTTCAGTCTTGAAGTTAAATGGACTGTAAGGTACTTTTTTTGTTTTTCAGTATTCAGACTTGAGCACAGATTTCTTCCCTCTTTCCCAGGCATTTCGTACTTGGGCAAAGGAACAAAGGATGACTGAGGAGAGCTGTGCATGATGGCCAGCTTCACCTGCACCCCACCAAAGGGCAAGTCATTGCTGCTTTGCAATAGAAACAAAATTAGGTCATTGCAGAAGCCTCAGGAAAATCTGACCCAGAAACCCTGGTTTGAAGACTGCATCTGCAGTTCTTCCTCAGGTCACAACTCACCAGATGCACTTTCTTTTGGAAGAAATTGTAATTAAAATACTACATGATGAATTAAGGATCTGGTTTCATGAAGATCTGGCCATCACTCTAGGCCAACAGCAGACTGGAGCAAACGACGCATAACAAAGTGTCTTTGGAAGAGCAGCCCTTAAGGCTTGATGTTGAACTTTGAAGACATTAAACATATCAACCCTACCACAGGGCGCTACAGGGGTGTTAGGGGAGTTCCTGCTCAGGCACCAGCTGGTGTGACAATGCCAGCCTGTGACGAAGCATGGACCAGCAGGTCCCAGCCAGGCATGTCCACCCTGCAGCAGACCATACCTGAGAGAGACAATACTGAATTTCAGGCTTATTTTGGTTTACTGATTGTGATGGCAAAGCAGTTTTCCACAAATGGTTGTTTATGAACGTGCCCCAGTTTTCTGAGCTTGTGTGTATGTGAACAGGTATTGAAGGAGTCTTTGCTTTACTGGCTTCTTTAAATTGAAAAGACACAAACCTTAAAACAAATCATGGAGCCAGTTAGGGAACTCAACTACTTCAAAGAGCTAAAGAACCAAAGTGCAAAGCCAGCTAGGAAATTTTTTGACTCAGAAGTTCAAATCTTACTGTTTCAGATATAAATCATAAGTAAAGGAGGTGATGGGAGACATATTCCAAAAGTCAGTCTCAGTTAGACTTTGGAGATTAATAAAGCATAAGATATATTGCAACATGGATTTCTAAAGAGAGAGGGTGCCTCACTAGACTGAATTCTTTCTCTGATTATTGAGCATTTTTCAAGAAATGAAAATGCGCCAGTTCTCTTACATTTGCAGGTGAATCTGTTATGGAATAAGTTGCAATGCAGAAAATAACTTAATTCTGCAACAGAAGATCTGGACTGATTCATGCATCATTGGGCAGTGGATAGGAGACAAAGGCTTTTGCTGAAAGGAGAACAAATGAGCCAGAGCTTATTAATGGAAACTCCAGTGTGTGTGTGCGTGCATGTGAATGAAAGGCATGGACCTTACAAAAATAAAATAAAATTACAGAAGTAATCAATATGAAGGAAAAGGTCTTTTCATTCCTTTGGACGGAAACATGCTCCAAGCACATGAAGCAGCTCCAAGCAAAGAAGACCAACTCCCAGTGCCAGCCTGCCCACCTCTTCCTTCTCACATTGGGCTTCCTATCTGGCAGCTGATCGTTAGGTTGTGTTCTTTCACTTTTTTAGGTGTTTTTCATATCATTCCCACTGAATGTGATAATGAGAGGAAAAATGCTGCTCAGGTGTTGCATTACTATTCTCACTGAATAATATTTTATTTCCTGTGGAAAGTTTTAAATGTGGTTCATTTGGCATCATTTTGGTCTGGCAACAGTTACCCCTTCCCGATACATGTGCATCACTAGAGAAAACTCCCCCAAAAGAAACAAATGTGGAAAAGTGTGCAGGCTACGTTTGCTCAAACCAGAGAGCAAGATAACGTTTGGGTGAAGGTGATGGTTCACCTCACGAGCAGCAAAGCCATTGCAATCTTGGGCTGTTGAATTCGGCAAAGAGCAGAGGAACTGTGCTGCACCACCTTCCTTTACACAGAGCACCCACCTAAATTCAGTACAGCTGAATGCCTTGGGGACAATACCTTAGTTTCTTGCCTTTAAAGCCAGACTTCCTGCATGGTTCTGAGCTAATGACCATGAGGAGTCAAGCTCATTGCCTGCACAGCCAGGTTAGGTGGCCCAGCACCGCACTGATGGACCCATGAGTGCTGTGAGAGGGTACTGACATCACAAACCGTCTCACATACAGCCAGAATTGGGCTTTTTTGAGTAACCTCCATCGGACACAAGCATCAGCTACCTCCGGCTATAATCAAGCATCTCGAATGTAGATAGAAGTGGTTGCCCCTGTGTGCTTTAAGGCTCCCTGATTAGCACAGGTGGAGATAAAGAATAGTGAAGGACATGTCCTCGGAAAGGTAAAGGCAGGGAAGAGATGCTTAAAGCAAGAAAAGCAATGCATGGGTGGTGAGCAGGGACACTATCAGCCTCAAACATGCACAGGGCAAATTACAAACGATGGCCAGAAATGTCTCTGCACGGCACTCCGCTGCTTTCCTTCACTGGGGTTTTCTTTGCCAAGGCTGGCCCTGCCTTCTCCCACCAGAGGTAATGGAGAGCTGACTACAGTGATATTTTGAGTTAGATTTTAAGCAAATGAAGCTCCCACACTCCCCCCAGCCCATTTCAGTCTGTAATTTCACTTTGAAGAAAATCAGAGTAATCTGAATTCCCACACCAACAGTTTTCTGCAGGGTGATATTTTCATATATATATGATTTCTGGGCTGTGCATTGCAAAAATATTAACCAGCCCTAGTGAGAGTTTGAAGACTGATGTTGAACTCAGTCACCGTTGATCTGATCTTCTTTGGTGTGCATGTGGTGCTCTGTTTTCCCTTCAAGGCCTTCTGCTGAAGAAATACCTACAAAACATGTAAGACATATATCTGTGTTATAAATAAAGCAGCAGCATTAATACTTAAAGCACTTAATAACCATCTCTCAAGATATGGCAGTAAAGTAAATTAATACTCCAAAGTCCTGATCTGGATCTCACTTACATTGGTGTTACAGGACTAAAACTATTGGTTTCAGTTGGGTCATTCAACTGAGGTTAGCCTGACCTTGCATTGCTTTAATAAATACATTACAGCAACAACAGATCTGGAGTCAAAAGCAGTTTGCCGTTAGTTGCTACAGTAGCATGGTGTAAATAATACATGGATATTAGAAAAGCAATTACATCCCAATATCAGAGCCCAGATCATGAGCACACACTGCTCTGCAACACAAGCTGGCTCTATTGGGATGAATGCCCTTTCTAAATTACAGCGTTACAGGTCAGCTAGATATTCACTTTGTTTCTGTAGTTATGCAAAACAGGAGAGTGCTCCAAGTTTCAGGTCAGTCTGATTTCACGGTGTGTTTTTTTTTAATAGATCTCTTTAAGGACATTAGTTCACCTTTCGGAGAAAACAAAACCTAGCCTTGGCATTGGACAGATGCAGGACATCTCCATTTAGCTCTAGTCCCTCCAGGGTGATGCAGAGGAGGGAGGGGAAATGCAGGATGAGGGATGCTCAGGAATACTGCGAACATTCTGACAGCATTTTGGAGGAACAAAACCAATACCTGGCCTAAGCTGGTAAATTTGGGGCGTGTTTCTACAAACAGAGACCTGGCAAGGAGCTCACCTGTAGGCGCAACTCTGGAGATGCCTAAAATTAGTAGAGATTAATTTCGCTCTAAGTATTTGTTGCTTTGTATTTGCAGGAGGTGCAAATTCAACCTTTCTCTGTCTCTGTTTTTCCATCTATAAACTGAGAATATGAATAATACATAGTTAAGTTCATTAATGCCACTCATGCTGTTGGAGATCAATGGCCGAAGAGACAAGACAAGTTCTCGCCTCTTCATTTGTCTGGGTCTTACCACGTCGGGGCTGTGTCTCAAACAGTCAATGAGCAAGACCTTGACCTCAGCTTCAGACAAAGCCATTTGCTGCTTGGCAGAGAACTCATTTGCCACTCAAAAATGATGAAACTTAACACTCTGAGATGAGCCACAGTCAGTCTTCTTGTGCAAAGAGTATGACTGGGCTTAAAAAGAGATGGTCAAGGCTAACAACCCAACCAGACTCACTCAGTCTGTGTGATTTGTGGCTGGATTACTGGGAGCCTTCAACAAATATCTGTCCTTCATAGCAAGACCCTTTAAATAGCCATAATCATGGTATGAAATTATGCAGCAGAAAACAGTAACTTCTTTAATTAAAATAGTATTGTCTAGGATAAGGGGGCAGGGCCAAACTGTCTTAATATCCTCTATAAAAACATACATTTGATTGCTCTTGTTTGCTTTTCCTGCTGGTTATTAGCACAAAATTAAAAATCAGAAGGCTAAATAGATGAAACGGCTGTTAAGGTGTAGGTTAATTAATCCTCTGAAATGAAATCTTTTGCTCATGCAGCTGCAGAGTTTGCTAATCATAAAAATAAATTTTTCAAGCAAAAGCTTAGCATTAGGTACTAAAACTTTGCACTAGGGTGGTCAACAATACTCAGCGCAGAAGATGGAAATGAGCTGTGCCACGAAGACACACAGCTGATGAGAGCTCAGTGCATTAAAGACCCTGCAGAGAAGAGTCAGCATCTGGGGAGCTGGTTGAAAACTCACCGAAAAACTTTGATAATAAGGGCTTGTAAAAATGAAAATGCTTTCTACTTTTCCAAGGGAATCACCGAGTTACATTTGTGTGCTTCTTATCAGCCTCTTCTCTGCAACAAATAGCTTAGCATCAGCCTGGCAAAGTGCTTACATATTCAGTGGGATTAAAAAAGCCATGTTAAGATAGCAGAGCAGTTATTGGACAAGAGTACTTAATATTTTAGGGTCAGCAGTGCCTGTTGACACGATTTCTTATGGAGAGGGTTGTGTAAGCCCCCTGCCCGCGTCTGTCTGCCAGCCCCTCACTTCTGCCTTCCAACTCCTGCGCTAAATGTCAATCAAGGCTGACAGCAAGTCAGGGCTCCCAGAGGCAGTCTCTTCCTAGATAGTTTATGAAACATTTCAGGGAGATCAAGAGCTGTGGTGGATAGTTCATGTATACTTGTGCTTTTGTTATACTGGAGAACTCACAAAGGGGAGAAATCCCAAAATCCCAACCAAGGAGGGGAGTCTTTGGTGTCTAATATGGCAGAAAATCTGATCTAATCTCTTCTCTTCATTTAAGCATTCATAACATGTCTTCTGCTGGGTCAGTCCTCCAAGGTCTAATATGGGACAAACCCACTGCTGCATTTATTCAAAAAAAAAAAATCTGCCCGCCATGATCCATAAGTCCAGAAGAAGAAAATTTTCCTCAGCTCCACTGCTCACAAAACTGTTCTGGAGGTGTTTTAGATGTTTACAGCTTGCAGACATGCATGGTTCCTCCTGCAGTGATGTGTAAACATTTAATTCTGCTGCCAGGGTAAATAAAGTGATACCAACAGGTTTATTTTCTAGAATGAGGCCTGTGCAGACACAGATCCAAGATCTGTTCTCTGTAGAATATCGTATACATTGATTTTCACTAATTATTCTTTATTGAGATGAGTGAGGTAACACACTGATCAGCTATAATCATACGAACAGAACCAGATAGTCTGTAACAGCAGATGAAGAAATACTGAAAGGCAAAAGGTGTCTTTCTGCCAGTGCTAACAGGTCTGTGATTTGAGATGAAACTACTCCAAAACTCCAATTAAAGCAGCTACTAGATATGAGCTTGTCATTATTGTTGTCCTTCTTTATCCCTAGGAGTTTATAACAAATAAGAACAACAAATTAGCGTGCAGCTCTAGGAGAAGCAAGTGGTTTGGGGAAATGAAGAGTGTTTGTGCCTGGGTGAGCTGGAGAGTGGGGTGTACCCCTGCAGCCTATGTGTCCCCAGCATGCAAGGGGACAACCCTCAAACTTTGTGTTCACCAACAAATATAGCTCTGGCTTCTGTCCTGCTGCTGCAGCTGATCCTGAACCAACAGGAGGGCAGCGGGGCTTCTCTGCTCCCCTGAGTGTGGAAAATCCAGGGAAATCCACCTAATCCCAACATCTGCATTGCTACATACAAGTCATTGTATATGGTTGCACGTCAAGAGAGACTAAAAGGCCATGAAACCGTGAGTGTTAAGGAGAAAAAGAAAATGCATTAGGAAAATACATCCGCATTAGAAAAGAAGGCGGCTCGAGCAAGACCGGACACCTCCTGGGGTAGGCTGCAAAGGCGCCAGGAGAGGTTGGCTGCTAAGTTTTTTCGGTGACTGGCAGTAAGGCAGAAGTTCAGACCAAGTCTGTGCCAGAGCTGGTCTGAGATGGGAGCAGAGCAATGTGCAGAGGCTCTGCAGCCTCCTCCTGCCTCCCTTCGGCTGCCGGGCAGAAAGAAGCACAGAGATCCTCCAGGCCATAAACAGCAGTCTGAAGATTGCTGTGGACCAAAGTTTTTCTAGAGTTACGAGGTCTGGCAGAACGAGGAGGGACCCCTCACCACTTCCATTTCACCTTGTAGAGAAAGCAAAGAAGGTTCCCAGAAAAAGGCAAGAGGAACAGTGAGACTCATCCCGCTTCAGCAAGAGAAGTGAGATGGTGGACAAAGCAGCATGCACCATGCTATGATATTCCCTTCTAGGGGTCGTGGCCGCACCTGTCACCCACCCTAAATCTCAGCAGGAGAGAGGGCATGCACGTGTCGAACCACCCAGTTATGGGGGGATCCACAGACATGAGGTGGGCAGGGAGAAAAAGCCACTGTCACACTCATGGGTCTCCTTCCACAGGTGGCAAGTCTGGGTCCCACCACCCATGGGACCTTCAGTGGAGGCGAGCTGCTCATAAAATGGCTATGTCAGGTAAACACAGAAGGAAATTCAGCCAAATTCCCTCTCTGCTCCAGAGGCATGGCTATCCTTTCTCCAAAATATGTTGAATTTAACCAGTTTTATCTATGGGATACTTAGACCATCAGACTTGGAGGGGAAAAGGAGACCGTCTCGTCTGTTTGCAAGGATAGCACTAGTTCTGCATAAGTAACTGCTACTCCATAGAGGAGAAAGAAATATCTGATGGTGGTTAATTTTCTTTCTCACCATCACTCAAAGAGCCTACTGGAACAGTTTTCCATGTAGTGTGATACTGAAACCCATCACTGTTGCGTAACCTTTCCCAAATGTTACCATGTGAAGAAAAGTTTCTGGAAGATGTATTAAAGACGTGATTGAGGAGACACTTCTGAAACAACAACAAAAAAACATTCTCTGTACTCAGTACTTCATGAAACACCTATACGGGACGTCAAAAATGCCATTAATCTTTTCAAGTGAACGGGACGCATATTCCGTATTTATCAACTTGCGCCACATGTTCACGGAAACATCCAAACAGCACAGCACTAAGGACTCAAATGTTATATATTATTGACTGATGGCGTTTGCATTGACCAGCAAAGATGGCAAACTATTTGCAAAATTATCGGACTCCCTCAGTGCCGCAGCACTTCTCAAGGGAAATAACGTGCTTAGAAACACTGATGTTACCAAGATTAACTTCCACTGCCTGAAAGGCATCTGCCTGCCTGACCTGACTGCAGCCCACAGTTTTATCAAGTGCCAATAAGCAAACAGGCAATGAGATGAAAACTCTCCCGTGAAGCTCCAGGCATCGGCTCATACCCCAACGGCATTTCATTCACCTCGCCTGGGAAAAGGATGAACTTCATTTTCCAAAAACTGGCTCAAAGTCCAGCAAGGCAGAAAGACTGCTAAACCCGATGGCGTGACAGTCCTGGCTGTTAGTACGTCTTGCAAGATCTGTTCCTTGCAAAAATAAACAAAAGGTGCCCTGTGAAAGGAAAACAGTGGATTTTAGCCATTATTATTTCTACAGATGCGAAGAAGCCCAGAGAAAGCTTATTTTTGACGATGAATTTTGTCATGCTCTATCAGATCATCTAACCTTGCATCTGGGAGACCCTTCATATATCAGCATGTCTGGAGGTCTCAAAAGGCCTCACCAAAACCCAGGAACTGGCATGGACAGGGTCCAAGAGCCCCTTGTCCTTCCTCAGCAGGACCAGCCACCCCAACAGCAAGGTCCTCCGTACGAGCTGGTTTCCTCCCCACTGGTGACAGAGAATTCAGTGGCTCCCCAGGAGACATTTTCCAGTGCCAAACCCTCATTATCTTTGTGATAAGTCTCCACCAGCTGCAGCCAGAAGAAGAGGGGTTGCAGGCAAGGGATGGAGAGGGGAAAGATGTCCCCATCAGCTCTAAGGTGCTGGAGGCTGCAGGCAGAAAGGGGTAAGAACCGGAGGGATGCTGTCAGCAAGCAGGGAGGACAGGAGTGCCACAGCGGTTTTCTACAGCTTTGGGCAGAGAATAGCGGGCGAGGTGTACTGGACCTCCGATTTGACCTCCATGAGTTGTAATGAAATGCAAAATAAAGCTGGTGATGACGAGCTCAAATGACTGCCCGTTGACTTTGCAGCTTTGTGAAATGATATCCGACACATCCAGGAGAGAAAAAGACAGTGCCTACACACTGGGTAAAACTGTGGGCTTAGGCAATAAGAATAATCTCAGTGTGTTGGAGGATGTGTACATCACTCATTCAAAAGCAGAGCAAGAAAAGAAAAATAATTTTTTTAGTTATTTCAGAGTTCTGTTTTGCATCTCTGCCTTTGTGCCTGCAGATGTCTGCTCAGGGCTGTCAGAGTTGCTAGCAGACACCTGGTGAGACACCCTCCTGTAGCACTTCTGCTGATTCAGTGGTAGGATTTGAGGTCTGCATTGTTGTCTCCAGGGTCTACATAGCCACCTGTTTTCCACATCCCACCTTCAATAACATACTCACGCTCCCAAACCTTGGTTAAGACCTGAACTTGCTAACTCATTAGTTTCCAGGCGTAGAAAAAAAATAGTGGGGTCTGAGTTTCTACACGTAGGAAGATTTGGCACTGACATCCTTGTAACCAGAATGTCTTATCCACCTTGAAAAGCTGCCCACAGCAGCAGTCATAGGCACTTAATGGAATATTTTCCCTCTCTGTGATGGGCAATAGCTCGTTTATGGATTTAAATGGTTTATTCCTCTAGCCAGACCCATCAGGAGGACATAGAGACAACTGAAGCCTTAGAACAAGAAAACAACTAAGTGATAAAAATTAGCTGACTGCTAGCACTTCACCATCCAGGAGCAGATCTTGGTTAGCAGCGCTGATCACAGCTCTAGAGATGATTGGGGAAAAAAAAAGGGGAAAAAAAAGATAAATAGAGACACATGAAGCTTTTATTCCAAGAGGTGATGCCTGTGGTGGAAGAAGGGAGGTCAGTATCTGCCCCGGTTCCACCTAGCAGGACTCACAACCCAAAGGCATCTTGCTGGGTGCTTTCATGAGAGGGCAGCAGTTCACAGAAGCAACAGGCATCACTTCATCACAGCTAAAATGTGACAGCCAGTACCACACAGCATTGCTGAGACCAAAAATACAAACTGCAGGTACAACTTTGAGGGAATACTAGCAGAAGGGCCATTTATTACTTTCACTTTTTCTTCTGCTCTTTCCCTAAGTATCCACTCCTGGGCACTGTCAGAGACAGACTGCGGTGAAACATCTCTGTAACTCCCTACGGCCTTTTATTGAGACTTACTCAGAGGAAAGGCTGCAAACGCCACAAAAGAAAATGACGGATGCTGCAGTCCTTAGGAAATGAACCATTCTCTGATTGCTTGCTTAGCTGAGCGATTTGCAATGTGATAGACAGCAATTATATCATCCAGTGTCAATTTGCCTATGCATTTTTCCCTCTCCACTTGTTTCCTCTTCTTGATTGAATAATCACTAACAATAATCACAAGCAGCTGGGGGAAGGAAGTACATCCATCGGTTTTAATGTCAGCAAGAAAGGGAACTGATTCCTCCAGTATTCACCACAGCTCTGTATCTTCAAAGCAATTTACATTTTCCTTATACCAGTGGTAATAGCAAAATCATATTATTTCTACTACTTGCACATATTTCAGTTTATAGGAACAATAGAATGGCACAGAAAATTACCCATTTTCAAAAAACATATGGTTGTTTCATCTGCTATTCTATATTGCCACAAATATTTTGACATTTGTACTTTCATTCTCCTTATACTGAGAATATTGATGGAAGTGTAAGCTTCAAGGCTGCAGCTACATAAGATAGATTGGATCCAAGGAAGATGAGTATATGTAAAAGGTGAGGACAGTAAAGGTCAGAGCTGTTAGGAAGGTGTAAGCAGGCAAAACCCAGGGATTGCAGAGGCTTTTCAAAGCTTGCCTGTCTGCAGATTGCTATTTCTAGTACTAAATTACCTTACTGTGCCCATACACATTGCAGGCTACAAACCAGAATGTAAGATTGAACACCCAGTGATCAAAATACTAATTTTTCAATTTATATCAACATATAGACCTACAGATACTTGTACTTACCTGTATACGTGTATGATGTTATACCACCATATAATTCTACAGTGGTATTCTCTAGTTATATGAACCAATTTCTATCAGCTGAGATTCCAGCTCTCTCTATTCAGAGACACAGAACAGCAGAAAATACAAAATGAGTTACTGAAGGCACAAAAAGTGTCCCAAAGATTGCCTTTCCCATAAAACTGTTAAAGTGGTTTATTCAATAGAATTAAATCATCTTTCAAACACAGTGACACAGACCAAAAAAATACCCTGATTACTGGTTAAGTTATGGCTTACATCAATTGATAGGCTTTCTATTACAACCATAATACAGCTACAGAAACAATAAGCAAAAATTACAGGGTGGAAAGTTGAAAAAAGAAAGGCAAGTCAATGGACACGAGGAATTAACATCAGCATGAAACTACTACGACTCCGCTTGGATTTCTCCAGCCCCACCATCACCACCTTACAGAAATAACAAACATGAAATAAGCTTTACTTTTGTAACAGCCCAAGCTCCCCTCGCATGAAGACACACAGTTTTGCTCCAGTATTTCCAAACTAAGCTTCTGTTTTCCACCACGTGAAAATGGGGGACGTGTTGAACAGGCAGAAGTTGTTCAATACAATTTACATGGCAGCAGTTTGATCAAGGACCTCATGGCTGCTAATAAGGAGGACCCAGAAATGAAGCAAAAGTCACCGTGTCCTGTCCCAAATAGGGAGGTTAGAGGCAGTTTTCCTCACCTCAAAAGGACAGGCCCTAGTGCCACACATAAACATGTATCACTTGGCCAACACAAGATTAACAAACAATGATGAATTCAATTCTGCTTGCTCCCCACTGCTAAAGTGCGCAGTAACCAGAGTCTTCATAAGCCGTATGGAGCACTGGAGATACTTCAGTGTCTCGGTCCATCAGTTTCAGGTAGAACAGACATTTTCGAGAACTAGTCAACACAGTATCTGATTTTGCTGGATTAACTCATCATCAATTTACCTGCTAACACATTTTACAGTGATTAGTACAGTTAAAAACGTACATCAACTTACCCAAAGCTCAAACACCGAGAACATTTATGGCTTCTAAAGGGAAAATCAGACACGTTGGTAACATATTTACAGCTTTCAATCCTTGAAGCGCTGAGGCAGGCTTGTCTCTAAGTTTCCCACTATGGCCCAGTCTCACATTTCTGACATTTCTCAGATGCTCAGGGCTCCAGGAAGCATTGGAGCTGCTGACAGCCCAGGACTCAGGCTCCCACACTCTAACACTTAGCGTACCTTTGGATTTCCCTTAAGTTTATTTCAAAAAGCACTTAAGTACAATTGCTTGTTGATTTTGAATACCATGCAGACAACACAGGGATGCCCAGCAGCCTCACTCATGTTATACAGGATGATAGTAAGACATAAAATGAGAAGAGTCTGGGAGGGTTTTTTGGGAGATGTGGGTTATTGGCTTGACTTACAAGCATTGGACCTGATGTTTTTTTCTATTGAAGCCAAATACAAACATTGTGCCGGCTTCAAAGCGTATGGGCTGAATCCTGCCTTGAACACAGTCGTATCACTGATGAATTCCACACTGGCATTTTAAAGCAAGCAGAAAAACACCTCTTTTCTCGAGGCATGGGATTCACATACATACAGTTGGGTACAGAGGTTTCCTTTGTGATTTGTTATGGTGATTTACACTACCACGATGAAATGTTTTGCATAGATGAATTTGAAAAGATGAAAAGTGCCAAAATCTGGAAGGGAAAGTGACAGTCACTACATTTCTGCTTCCAGATAAGTTTGTTCTTTATGCACACCTTTAAAAACACAGTATTGCTACTGCACCATGTCTACAATATTTTAAAAAGTGTATCTTAAATCAAGTGAGTAAGAAACAAGAGGCTGCTCTTTCTGCCCATGACCAGGGCTTGTTTCTGGAAGCTTGCTCTGAAGTATACCAAACTATCCACAGACTTCACTGGATTTTGGAAAAGGCTCTAAGCATAAACACGGACTCCTTTATTCCTAAAATCTCAGCTCACTCCAGAATTTCCTAGGGAATGTGGCCCTTAGGGATTGCTGAAGTTGTCTGTTTCCTGCTTCATATATGTGTAAAAGCTCCAAAGTCCCCTGCATGCTCAGATGCAAGTGAGATGGGGGAAAGGACCATTTTCACTGCCCAAGCTTGGGCTCTCTGCAACCAGAGCTTTGCTGGCAAGCCACCAAGGCCTCAGAAGATTAAGGAGGACAGTTTCCCTCTCGCTCCACATCTCAGCGTTATATCCACCCCGGTTTCCCTCACACACAGACCAGAGACTGCTGCTCCCTGCCATGTAAAGCAGAGCACAGGCCATCCACCCACGAAGCTGTGCCACCACCAGTGGTTTTGTCTTCAAGATCTGAGCAACGTACTTACTGATTCACTGAACCCCCTCAGACTGGACTATTCTTAGAGTTGATTTCCTTCAGCCTACTACACCCACCCATCTCAAGTGTTCCTAACCATCTTGAGTGAACATCACCTTTAACCTATTGTCAGGCAAGGCTGCATGGGGGCAGCTTTTGTCAGGGACTAGGGGAGCTACTCCGGGCCATCACAAGCTGTGAGGCTTCATCTGTCGTCACTATCACGTTACTCCACAGCGCTAAAGGCTCTGGACTAGAGCGGTGGTTGCAATCTCTCATATTCCTTTCACATCGTTTTTCTAGGTGATCACAGACCTACTCGCCGTGGTGCCTCTCTGCCCCAAGATTGCAGCTGGAGGAGCTGACGCGGCATGGCTCTCCCTTTGCAATTCATGAGCTGGCTTTGACAGCTCCATTGCAATCACTGAAAACATGCTAAAACATTATAATGGCCCTATCACCATTTAATCCATTCTGTCCAACAGCAAAGTTGGATTTCATAAATCAAAAGCAAGCGGCTAAACTGTTCCGACTAAATACTTCCTTCCCTTTGATGAAAGCACTGGCAGATTCATAAGCCTCCTCTGTTGACCTGACAAGGAGAAACAGTCCTAGTTATGTTTTTCCTACTGAATTTGCATTGCCAGTGTATGCAGATCTCAGGAACTTCTTAAGAGCTTCTCCTAAATAATATGAGGAGACAGTGATTAAACCATAATATTATAATTTTCTCTCTGCCTGTCTCAAATTTCATATCCTCAGCAACAGAGCTGGGATTACAGCCGGAGCTCAGGATGTGGTACCAGACAGCTGACAGCATTTCTTCTCGGACAGATCAGATTTTTGTATCAGGGGATTTCTCTGGGGCCTGCAGCCTTTTCTGTGGGAAGGCACGACACGTTACGCACGCCCTTTACTTGCCTGAACAGTGTGCAGCAAACACACCCAGCTTCCTGACAGTCACTTCTTATCACTCAGGTACCCTTTTGTTCATAGGAGGTTAAGATTGGACATTTGGAGCTTTGACTGCATGGGAGAAGGGAAAACAAAATAGCCTCAAACTCAGACAAATGTCAAATGAGTATTTTTTTATGCTCAGTACACAAAAGAATGATGGCAGAAAACAAGGAGGGTCCTTCTTTCTGCAGCAGCCCTTCTTTTCGTCCTTTTAAGCAGGACAGGTAGAAGCTCAGGCTTGTCAATGCTGGCTCACCTACCCCACAGTGACATTGCACAGGTAGTAACCTCCGCATAGCTAAAATCTCTTAGGCAGTATTTATTTACTGTGTACAGAGAACAGCGCAGCAGGTAGGATCCATCCTCAGACCCTGCTCCTGCAAGCTGCCACCACGCCATTTCCGCTCGGCCCCGCAGACACTGTGGTACAGCAGCAGAAATCTGATTTTCCAGCGCCCAGTGCAAGGTAAGGAGGCCGAAAAAATATACGAAAACTTCTGCATATAGCATTTCTGACAAATGCCATGGTTTTTCAATCATTTTTTGAGCAACACCTGAAAAATGAATCAGAAAGTAAACACGTTGCAACATGCATTTCATCTCAAGGACTATTTTATAAATATTTCTTTAAGTACCTTTCTGGCTTGCAAATCACTCCTTATAGCTAAATAGACACCTATGTACACCTTCACAGACACTTCTGGGCCTGTTTCTGTAGTCCCTACACAAATAAAATGCCCATCCATTTGAATGGGAGCTCTTTTCAGAAAAATGTGGCAAGGTGGGGCCTTTGGTGCATATGTGCGAGTATCCTGCATACGCATTTTAAAACCATTAAAAAAATATAGTATCTATAGATTTATAACCGATCAAAATCTAAACACAGTAAATCTGCACTTATTACAGTATAGCCTAGGTGAATTTACATTGCTCTTTTATATGAAGCAAACAAAGGAAAAGAAATGTCTGACCCTGTAATTACAGGTTAACTGTAATTACAGTTTTGTTTATCCTTTTGTCTGTCCAAAAAGTCCAAAAGGATTTTTGCAACTAAAAAGAGGGATTTGCACCATTTCTTTCCAACGTATACATGCCTCTCAAGTGCTTCCCCATCTTTTTTGAAGTATCTTTCGCAACATATCAGACTCCTTTCAGTTGCTTCAACCACCATAGTAAAGAAATATACCTTACTAAAGAAGGTAAACTTAGCAAAGCAGCAGCAGCAAAGCAATACTGAAGCCAATACTAGTCCCATACTCAGGCAGCATAAGGAGTAAGGGCTCTAGGTACCGCCTTCAGCGTCATTCCTGTTATCATAAAGCTTAATGCACAGCAAGATGGCCAACTCACTGGGTCACATTGCTTTCTAAATAGCACTTTCATTACAGCACTTCATTATCAAAGCCCTTTGCACATAAATTTACAAAACACAGCAAAGACAAAGATCTCTTTTGCATATTAAATCAAGGAAACTGTTTCATCTACAAGCTCATTCTTAGTGTGCTGAGTATTTCACAGCTAGCCGATACAAGGTGGTGCTCGCTAACACAAGGTAGAACTCTAAGACCAAAAGCACAACACCGCAAACATATAAAGCTAAAGCACAGGTCCTTCACCTACCCCTGGCTGGTATTTCCCAAGCGAGCGCTGACACCTCTATCAAGGATATGGGTTGCTTTTAAAGTAATTAGAGCTCTGGAGTCTAGTGTAAAGTTACAGAAATACACTCTCGCATACCGTCCAGGTCACTGCTGGTCTGCAGGGATTTTTGAAATGGCGACCATCGTGCTTCACTTCCTTTTTTTCTATCTGTAGCGTAACTTTCAAGCTCTCAGCACAGCACAGAGGCTTTTAAAGAAGCTTTGTGCATTCATGCATTACAAAGTCAAAACCCAAGTCCAGATTTGGATTTAAACCCTCTCCCCTCCCCCCCAAAAAGTATCCCTCGTATAGAACTAGCACTTTAAACTTCAAATCCTGGATCAAAGAATGAAAGATCTTGTAATCTAAGCAAGACAAGACAAGGCACTGGACAACAGCCCAAGTGCTTCAGATTAAGAACTTCCACGAGGAAACTCTGCTCATTTAACTATGCCAGCACAGCTGAAACAGCAAACCTCACCTTCCTGTGTATGCAGTCATACCAGTATGAAAGCGAATATACCAGCAGCCTACTACACACGGTTCAGCAGCCAAAATAAACTCCAGCAATACACGGCATCTTTTCTGCATCAGGGTCTTGCCAATTTAACTATACAAGGTGAAAAAATAAGCTTGGCAGAACTGACAGTTACATTGGTAACTTTTTTAAGAACACAACAGCCCTTTTACTATCCTAATAACATTCTCAACATACAAAAATGCCACGTTAAGACATCTGACATCTTGAAATGCATAATTTTAAAATAAGCATCATAATACAAGCCACAAAGTATCGTCACCGTATTTTAAATTCATTCCCTGCCACTACTTATCACAGATACCTAGAAGTATTTTAACTTGACCCGTAAAACAGTGAATTAACATTCGATACTCTTACAAACTCTTCAACAAAAATCAGCAAGGAAATGCTTTTTTCTGTCTTATGTTGTCATATTTGAACCAAAAAATCAACTCAGAAAATAGAACTATGTAATCTGCTTGCTGTTCAGCCCAAGAAAAGCTTGCAGAAGTGTGAAGGAGAAAGTTTCTTCAATCAGGACTGCAACCTGAAGCTGATATGGTCACTGCAGGAGGAAGTACACACACTGCTCATGTGTTAGCTAGAAGGAACGCATTACAGACCATGAGAAAGAAAGCATGATCAGCAGAGGAGACCAGAAATATAAGACACGAGAAGGAAGAAGAAAGAAACTCTAAAACAATTGCACACCATGATCAACACAGTTACCTCTTGCTGTGAACAGGAGTTTAACATTCTCTTCTATCCTGGCTGAAAAATTTCATAAAGTGACGTTGTTAATTCCTTTCACATCTATCTGCTATTTTTCACCAATACTTTGTGACATTACAAAATAAAGACCTGAAGTTATATACTCCCCCTTAAAACTATAATGCTAAAGACCATTTTCAAAACCCCAAATGCCAGAGAACAGTGCTTTCAATAAAATCTGGCAAAACCCCAAGGTTCTCAGTTCAGAAACCTATGTAAAGTCATACAGTCTACGCTAAAATTATACACCACTGATTCTCCTCAAAAGTTTGGTGCTTTTCTCCATAGTGAAATGATAACTATACTAATGTGCTCTGTTTCTCCCTAAACCTATTGGGAAGGTGCTTCTTATCTGACTTGCTTTCCAGGGCAGTGTATACCCTGGGACAGAGGAGTTTTGCTTCTCCCACACTGTTATGGACCCAACTCTGCTAGCAGGAAAAATGCTGGTATCCTAGATCTTATGGGATGCAATGCCTTGAGGAAATTCATATCAAACAATTATTGCATAATCTCAGGGTGTAATAAAACCTCCTGCACCACCTACAGGCATCGAGTTCCTGTTCTACTGTTGCATCAGAGGAAGAATTGTCCCTGTCAGCAGCAGCTACAGGTCCCTGTATGAACCCGTAGGATCCCCTTGCTGTGCATGTGGAGGAAGTTGAAGATTTCTGAGGGCATAGCGTGAAAACCAGGGCGAGGTTTCACATTGTCATAGTAGTGGTGAGTTATAAAAATCCCTGAGGGGTTCATGGGGAAGGCCCAAAAGCCAAAAAGGTGGACCTCTTCGCAGAGCTCCAGGGCAGCAGTCACCAGGATCAGTCCAGTGCTAATCCGCTTGGCCCGCACCCCTTGGCCGAGCCAGTAGCGTGAGACGTTGATGAGATACTGGGGATGAAAGTAATAAACAGCTTGCTGAGATTCAAAATCATCCAGTACGTATTTGACCCGGATTGAGACGTCTGTGTTACGAGTGTTGTAGAAAGCTGGAAGCAGCACAGAAGCGTTCTCGTAGACCTGGAGCACGTCATAGAAGGGTTTCCTCCATTTTTCCAGCTTATGAAATCTAAAGGGAAAAGGATGCAAGTGATGGCAGCATGAACTCAGTCTGAACCCCAGACAAGAAACCTCCACTGGGCTTTTACTGAAACATTTCTGATACAGACATAGTTGAAAGGGGAATATATTTAGATTTGTAGTTAAAGTGTCAGTATGAAATGCAGGGCAAAAATGCAGGGGATAAAAAATACTTTTTCTCTCCTCTTTTGGCAATACATTCATTAAACAGCGGACAAACTTTGTAGACATTTCTGATCATGTCTCACTTCTCATTTTGTTGTGGAAAGTGTGTAATTTTTCCACGGTTTGGTTAGCTGCATAGTGCACTATGCAGTGCAGAACTCAAAGTGGCAAATACCAAAGCTGAGCAAAAACATTTCTAAAATGACTAACTGTAAAATTTAAAAGAAACCCACAGTGCAAGCAAATTATTTTATGTTGCCCAAGAAAAGAAACACATTCCCCCAGCAAGAAAAGAAAGCAGTAACAAGCCCCATGGTCCCAAACCCGTCAGCAAGGTGGCATTACGGTATTAACAAATTTAAAATTAAAATCACTCAGTCAATCCGGACTATAAAGTTTAACTGGCATTTTTTAAAAAACATATGACAATGTGTGCTACTTTATTTAAGCATTCAGGGTGGGAATCAGTTGCTTTCACCCTAACTTGTCCAACACATTTGCCTGGGGCTTGCCAGCACAGTACAGGACTTCCAGGGGAAGGATGGCTCTGCTGTTATGACTTTAGCTCATCATCTTCCCACTTTCTGTTATCAATGTGCAGGTGCAAGTGTTCAACACAATCCGACATGTTGTTACAGATTCCATATACTGAATAACTTCAATTCAGTATGAAATGTATGGTTCATAGTGTATGTTCAAAGTAATATTGGGAAAAAAAAATTCTCTATACCAGAAATTAGTAAAAGGTAGATTTGGAAAAGCAATAGGAATTGAAAACACAAAAAACAGAAACGACCTTTCGGTAATTATACTGGGATTGACAGTCACGACATCCGTCTTTACTCCAACGTCTGTAAAGTATTTCTCAGATATAGGAGGCAAGTTGCATCTATAAAAGAAAGAAATTAGTAAGAAAGTTAAACAATTCCTTGCACATTTTCAGGACTAGAAAGTAGAATTGATTTAAGCATTTCTTCCAAGCGACAACTCTAGAAACAGATTGAGAAATTAAAATTGTATGAAATATGTTGATGCCCAAACTATGCATTAAAGTAACAAGTTCTCAGGGGCTGCATGAAGACCCCTCTTCTTCCTCAGTCTGTCAGAGCTGCCCCTTTTTGCAGATGTGGGCAGTGTTCACTCACTTTGCTTCCTTAATAGCAGTTCAGCTATTTACTTCGGCAGTTCAGGACGAGAAATGGGATGAAGCCCCAAGGACCATCAGTCTCTAAAATCAAAGACTTCCTCAGCAACAGCTGAGCCATATTCAATAATTAATAGATAAACTATGTCTATAACATCGCCTTTGTTTTATACCCAAGAGAATTTAGAGGAAATGCTCCACAAGAGACAAATCTGTCCAGTCCTAATTAATCCAAAACTACCTGCTTCCCCTTATACGTATCTCCCAGCACAGTGTAAGAGCAGCAATTCTGACTCTACAGATTCATCAGAGGATGTCAAAGCTATTAGGAGCAAACTTGCAAAGATTTGCAAACCTTGACTTTGCCCAGCCTCCACTCACCTTGGCCTCGACCTAGATTCATCATCTCAAAAAATGTAGAGCATCCCTGAAGAGATGCTGAAGTTACTGGAACACACACACATACACACAAGTTATCACACAAGCTTCACTTCCACAGGAAACCCAGCTGAAAAAAAGGCTTCAGCATGCATTATCAGAGTCAACACAAGTGGCCTCACAACCAGTTTTACATTCAGTTTAAGCCAGCGTTAGTGTTATGGGTTTGTGTGGCAAGGCTTTGGTAGTGGGAGGGCTGTAGAGGTGGCTTCTGTGAGAAGCTGCGAGAAGCTTCCCCCATGTCTGATAAAGCCAGTGGCAGCCGGCTCTAAGACGGACCTGCTGCTGGCCAAGGCCAAGCCAATCAGCGATGGTGGCAGCGTCTCTGTGATAACATATTCAAGAAAGGGAAGAAAAAAACTCTGGAGTGAAACGGCAGTAGAGAGAGACAAGTGAGACAATGTGAGAGAAACAACTCTGCAGACACCAAGATCAGTGAAGAAGGAGGGGGAGGAGGGGCCCGAAATGTCAGTGCAGAAAGCCTTCCCTTGCAGTCTGTGATGAAAACCATGGTGACGCAGCTTGTCCCCCTGCAGTCCATGGAGGTCCACAGTGGAGCAGATCTCCACCTGTAGCCTGTGGAAGGGACCCCATGCAAGAGCAGGTGGATGCCTGAAGGAAGCTGTGACCCTGTGGGGAGCCCACGCTGGAGCAGGCTCCTGCCAGGACCTGTGGACCTGTGGAGAGAGGAGCCCATGACGGCGCAGGTTTGCTGGCAGGGCTGGTGACCCCATGGAGGACCCACGCCGGAGCAGCCTGTTCCTGAAGGACTGCACCCCGTGGGAAGGACCCACGATGGGGCAGTTCATGAAGAGCTGCAGCCCATGGGAAAGACTCATGTTGGAGAAGTTTCTGGGGCCTCACACTGGAGCAGGGGCAGAGTGCGAGGAGTCCTTCCCCTGAGGAGGAAGGGGCTGCAGAGACCACATGTGATGAACTGACCGTAACCCCCATTCCCCGTCCCCCTGAGCCACTCCGGGGCAGGAGGGAGAGAAACGGGAGTGAAGCTGAGACCGGGAAGAAGGGAGGGGCAGGGGGAAGGTGTTTTAAGATCTGGATTTATTTCTCACTATCCTACTCTGATTTGATTGGTGATGAATTAAACTCACTTTCCTCCCCAAGTTCAGTCTGTTTTGTCCCTGGCAGTAATTGGTGAGTGATCTCTCCCTGTCCTTATCTCGACCCTCGAGTCTTTCATCATATTTCCTCTCCCCTGTCCGGTTGAGGAGGGAGAGTGATAGAGCCGTTTTGGTGGGCACCTGGCATTTATCTAGGCCAAACCAAAACAGTTAGATACTTGATGACATTCTGAAAACTTCTTGAAGTGATGCACAAGCCTTAGTAAAAGCCATCACTGTTAAGATCGCCACATCTTAAAAAAAACGCTGCACCTGATTCCCAAAAATCTCCGTATTTCTGAAGGTCAGGGCTGAATAGGAGAAAACTGTGACAGCATTTAGGGTAAGTGATGCTCAGTGTATTCACAATACTAGAGTTCAGCTGTCAGCATAATTTCTCTGTCACAGGGAAAGGGCAAGTGGGGGAGCAGAAGAAAGCACAAAAATCCTTCAAAGTCCCCCTCAGACTCAGGAGGTCCACATCTACCTCCCAGAGAGTCCCTCTTTATCAGGTCAGAGGATTTTTTTTAGCCACCTCATCCTTCTCACAGGCAATGTTATTTCCAGCACTTTTCTCTGCAAGGTCATGCAGCGTCCTTCTGAAGTCCTCTAGCATCCTCATTTCCACCTAGCACTGGGCACTGTGCTCACTAGATCATATTTGAAACAGGTTTTCAAACACTCAGCATCAATATTTTTGAACAGTAAACTCCCAACAGGATTAAGAATGACTGAATTTGTTGAAAGTGATAATTCCTTATAGAAACGATACAATCTGCACAAACTTGTCACAGGACTCCAAAAATTCATCCCTGCAAAGAGAGTAGTCCCATCTCTAAATGCATCCCAGTGTTTCATCACATATATCTACTCTGGCCAGTAGATGGAGATAGAAAATAACAGCTAGTAAATACAATTCATGTGTATTTTATATATTCTATTGTACTATAATTACTTTCCATCAGAATTTATGCATCCTGCTGGCCACAAGCTTCCTGACAATAAAAGATTTTCCCAGGCATCCTGAAGGTATCACTGAATGCTAGCAGTGATAACTCCACAGGCTATTTTTTGAAATATTTTGAAGAATTGTTGTGTTGGTGACCAAGATGGTGATTCCTGACAGTTTGGTGCACTGGTGTCAGATTGGGAAGTGGATGTGTTCAGACCTGACCTTACCCACAAGCTTTACTTTAAAATTGATGTCAGCAGGCCTTAAGCTCTAAGAGTGTGCATGTCTTTTGCACGTCTTCTTACAACACTAGCACGTCTTTGTGCGTAACACTGTTCCCACGTGTTTTGGAGATGGTGAATGAGGCGTTTCTTTGGCACAAGTACTGATGCACTTATTTACATTTCAGTTCTACTTAAGCCTCTATTTAATTATTAACTGGCACCTAAAGCAACCCATTTTCTAAGTTCTGTACTTATCTGATCTGATTTTTTTAATCAGTTGCAGTTCAGTTCAAGAAAGAGTAAAGTGGTAAAAAGGGACCTCCACTGAAAGTTCTTTTACATAAAAGATGACATTTGCTGCCCATATTTCCACTTCCACTCAACAGCTTCTCATCTCTGTGTGTAACACATACCACTCTTTTCAACTACATTGACTGCTGTGATCCAACACAATAGAAGGTAATCTACAATAATTATTTAATGTACATGGGATACATTAGGCTTTTAAGATGCAAATTATGTGAAGCCTGGACTGTTTCATGGATCAAAACTAAGACAATGGTGTTCTATAAAATGGGCACAAGAGGCAGACACCAGGGTCTGAAAACAATGAATAGTGAAGGTAGGACCTGTAAAATTTTATTTCTCATTTGATGTCAAATTAAATTAAGAACACAATAAGCCAAAATCTGACCTAATTTTTGCTGGTATGAAATCAGAGAAATTAATTGATTTGTGCGCAGTTATTCTAAACTGACAGCAATGTGCCCAGGATCAGAAAATAGGCCAACAGAAGTAAAAAGATTTTTTCTTTTCTACAGAACAGGTCATACACCATGACCCAGGCAAAGAGCTTAATAGGATTTAGAGAAGGATTAGTCATGCATCTGAATAATTAAAAAATCTTTCCAATATATATTAAGGATGATAAAAGTCCTGCTAAACTCCATTATCCAGGGACGCAAGTCATGGGACATCCCAGCCTATGCAAAACCTGGATAATTCCATGTACAGTGAGGAGGACAATATGCAGACACTCAACCTTCAAAGACATTCAGGTGTCTCTGCACATCCTGGAGTCTACAATACTGATTACTGTAGCTCCCATTATCCAGCACTTGAGCTCTGCACCACTTCAGAAACACACCTCTGAGGCACGTGAGCTGCGCAACGTGGAGCTATTAACATCTGGTCAAGCTGCTTATCACGCAATAGCGGTTGTACCTCTGGTTTGGAATTGCCCCAGAAAATCACGGCCATGTTCTCAGGACACTGCTCCTGGGCTAATGTCCAGGGAAGATAAATCTACAAACTGTGTAACAGGGCATGTCCTGAAAGAGCACATCAAACTTTGTCAGTAAGTCAATGATTAAACACATGGAGTTAGGAAGACATAATTCATCAAAGCGTAATTTTTAAATAAATATTGTAGGTGAGGTGGTTTTTTCGAAACATTGATTTTTGTGCAAGAAACAGGCTTGATACGGCCCGTTTGGCAAATCCCATGTTTCCATGTGAGAGAGAATAGCTTTGCAATCCTATAAATGTCATTAAAATGGGCAAAGACAAAAATGGTGCAGTGGTGATTACCGAAACACAAAGTCTGCGCTGTCAATCTCCCGGCCACATCTGCTGTTCTTCAGAATTCCTCCGTTCCCCACCACCGCACATTTCTTAAACTGGGAGCGGTGGTACGGCATATCCTGCAACATCACAGCAAGGAAACAGTTACATATCCTTAAACACAGAGGCAACAAGTCTCTTTTTTACTTTTTCCTTTCTTCTGTGCAGCTGCGTCTTGCTGCAGATGCACTAATCGTAGGAAGCTGACAGTGGTTCTGGAGGGCAATATTCCCATGGTGTACATAAATTGATGGGATTGTTTTCTGTGCAATTAGAGATAGTATGGGCAACTAACTCAGTGGGGAAAAAAGCAATAACCTGGGTTTGTCCTGACTTCAGGGTGGAAGAAGTCATTTTAGAAACTTGCTTTCCCTTCTGATTTCCACATGAAGGCACGTACCATAAAATTAGTGAACCCCAGGCGTTGCCTTCTGAGCTGCCTGCAAACTGTTCACTCCTCAGGCTCTGATGTCCTGCTTTTGAGCAGCCCACACACATAGTTCCAGGGCAGCTAGTACAGCCCACCAAGTCTTTCTAAGTCAGAGAGCACATTACAGCTATTTATCAGAACCTAGCCCAAATTTGAGTGCTTACTACCACTAATTGTACTAACAGTATTAATGATTATTAATTAGCACTTGTACTACCAGCAGTGCCTAAAGCCTTTGGTCAGGCATCTTTCTGGACATGTGTACGACTTTCTGTAATCCACGGGCAAAATTCTGTCTTCATATGCAGACATGCAGCTGCTGCTGAAGCCGGCGAGAGTGAAAATCACATCTCCAAGAACAGAACTGGGCCGTTAGGGTGAGAGGGCTGTGACGCAGAGCTGAGCCGCGCTACACCTTATGAATATGTAGATGTGTGCTTATATAAGCATGAGAGCGCTCGTTTTGGTACATACATATTTTATCAATAATTTCATACCACAAAACTACAGCGAGATGCGATAGCGGCATGACTTGTCTAGGTGATCATTCCCAGGATTTTTCCATAGCGTTCATACATCATGAGGCAAAAGGGCACGCAATTACACCTGTCTGAGAAAAACCGCAGCTGTCTAACAGAGAGGCACCGGAGAGCTGTCTGTGCTTTATCCAGTGATTTCCTAACACAAAATGCCTTGGCTGACCCTTTCAGGGAGATCAGAAATGAGGTCTCCATGCTCAGCACATGGCTTTTACCCTCACAGTCTTGATCCCATGCTTTCAGCCCTTTATCTCCCCCATTTGCTGAGCCAGAGCCCTGCTCCTAGGCAGAGGGTGGCTTTGGCCACGTAGCTGCTGCCCAGTGAATCACGAAGGCATTTTGGCACAGCATAGAGCCTGCAAAGGTGGCATACTTGGTTAAATACAACAGAAGCTACAGGACACTCCTGGCAAAAGCACAGGCGTCTAGTCTTTCTTATTCACCTGCTCAGTCGGGCAGAGTTTTGAGGATAATACTCCTGGAGTTAGATGTACCCATTCTTTGCCCATCTCCAGAGGCCGAAGTGCTTTCCTGGATCTGAGCCTTTCCCCTGTTCTGCCCCAGTTCCCCGTGCGCACGTTTAGGTAACAGCACTACCCTACCTCTTAGCAGTGCTCTGAAAGCAAATGGATTAAAAGTGTTTAGACACCGATGAGCAACTTTAATGACACAAATCTAAGTATTTTACTTGAATATTTTTCTGGCTTTCTGAGAGGGATAAGTTTCAGTTGTCCCGTGCAAATATGCCATTTTAAATTCATGAGGTGTGCCCCATGATAAATCAGTAGCCACCAAAACCCATTTCTACGCATCAGTCATTATGTGCAGTGGGAATTGCTCACTGGTTATAACTTTGAATGGCCCTCAGATCAAGGATTATTTGCTGAAAAGGTTTTGAATAGTCAGTACAATGAAAACACTTTAAAAATGTGCAACCTGTTCACAGATAATCTGCAAACAGAAGTAATTATAAAAACAGTCAGTCATTGTGAATATGAATTATAAAATAATCATGCCCTTAAAAAAAGCAGACCTACCCCAAATGTTGGATTTATTGTATGTGAATACTGTACTTTAAGAAGTCCTGGTCATTATGTGCCTTTTTTATTCAGCTTTCTTAAGTTATTTCATTAGCCACTTTGCTGCTAGGTCAATAATATTCTGCAGAAATATATATATATTGCATACTAGAGCAGATGACCACTAGAAAATAGGATAATCAGCTGAAATATCATATAAAAATAAATATTTTCAAAGTATAAGCACCCATGTTTGTAGAAATGTAAACAACCATCTACCAAATGCTTAGCTATAGGATAATCACTAGTGCAGCAAGTAGAGTGAAGTTGATTCTGCAAAAGGACAGAGGCATGAGGCACCTTTGGAAACATTTTGAAGATTTCTTGGTTGATATGGAAGATTCCACTAGTATCCACTTCATATTTCAGTTTAGTTCCCAAGGGAGTATTTTTCTGGGTGGTGAACAGAAAGGAAGGGGCATTGCAACACCTCGACAAAGTAGACCTGTAAAACGAAAAAGACAGAAATAAGACCAAGGTGATCATAACATGCCTTACTATTTGCAATTATTATTACTCCTAACAAGGCATTTTTCAGCAAAAAGAAACTTTTTAGCTGTAGAAGGGGTAGCATGGTTGTTTGTTGGGTTTTCCTTTAGAAAATTTCAGATTCAATGAGATTTTCCTTGATTGAGGAACTTACTTCTGGTAAAAAAACAAAACAGAAGAAATTAGATCCCTGTACCTGTCTCTTCTAGGCTGCAGGAAATATATGTGCAAATTCTGCCCTGCTCCAGAACCCAGAGCTGAGCTTCTGCCCCCAGTTCCTGAGGAAACCACCCTACTGAATCAGTCTCTCTCTGCTTCAGAGTTCTTCCACTTCTTGTAAATTATTTACTCATCAGTGGGCAGGAAATGCAGGGGTTAAAGTATTCATTCAGGGATGTGGAAGCTTGTCAGGGCAGGGACTTCAACACTGCAATACCTAAAAAAACTACCCCACTCACCAGATTACAGTGGAGCACAGCACACTTTGATGACAAAAAAAACCTTTGAAGGGCTTAGTTTTGCCTTTGACTTTGCATATGGGCATCAGGAGGATGATGTGGCCCCAACAGATGAGTGCCAGGCCGACTGCTCAAGGCTACAACCCCAAAAACTCAGACAAATGGCCAAAATTTCTTTTGGTGCTGGGACAAAATGGCAGGTATTCCAATGTAAACATGAACAGTTTTGAAATCTCAAAAATGGGATTCACAGCATGAGGGAAAAAACATTCAGCTCTGATATTAAATTTAAATAGGAAAATGAGGATCCATTTCTTAGCTCCCATCTTTTCCTGAATCCTTTTGTCCTTTTACTGGTGGAACTGAAAGACCTGACTTCAGCTTGCTCTTACTTCAGAGCCAGTTTGCTTCTCAGTCAATGTGTCTTATACTTTTAATGAAAAATACATGTCATGGCAAATGCACAAACACGAAGACAAAGTCAAATGGCTCTCCAATAACCTAGATTAAATACCTTGCCTCTGGGGTGTATGGCCTCATTAGGAGTTGGAAGAATAAGCCAGTCTTCTTTATGGGCTTTATTACAAGCACCAGAAAGCAAATACAGAATTATGCAAACATTTCAGGGACGTCCAATTACTATTGTACACTTGACTCATGCAGAATGACACAATATCATCATCAGATCAAGGCGGCAATTGAGACTGAATAAGTCAATGAATAATTTCTAATAACGAAATCATTACATAATTACAAACAGGTAGTGGGACTGAACTGTGATATCTGAGATATGAAAAAACCTCTTAATTAGTTCTGCCTTAAAGAATTGAAAGATGTTGTTCTTTAATCTATGTCCAACTGGTTTTCCAGAGGCAAGTTCCTTCATATAAATGTCTGATATCCGATAGTGGAAGACTGTCAAGGAAACTGTTTTTCTTAGTCTCCAGATACAAAAGCTAGTATGATTTTTGTGCTTCCTCCCTCCCTGCTGCTTAAGCAGTTGTCATTTTACTTTTGCTAGAGTCTCGCCATCTCATCTGATAGCCCAGAACCGGAAGAGTTCAAAAGCCCACAACTCAGTGTCATTAGACCACCTCCTTTTAACCTCTTACTATTCTACCTCCAAACTCGGAGACTTTGGTCTGCTTTTCAGGGACTACAGTTTCCCCACACATTCACACACTAAAGTCTCTGTCCTGTAAGACAAAAATGAAACAGACTTTTAACTTCTTTTTTTTTCAGTGCTAGCATGATTATTGTTGCTGGAACCAGCTAACAAAGGTTAGGTTACATACAGGTGCTAGAGGGAGTTTCTTAAGCAGTGATATATCAATGCACTATCTAGGATGAAGAGGAGTTCTTTGCTTTATGAGCTGGTGTTGGTGGCCTGTGAGAGACTGATGGTCCTCTTGATGGTCTTCAGATAGTCCTTTCTCATTGTTCCCACCTCCGGGCAGGTCTCCATACTTCTATGTGCTCCTTGCACTCTGGGCACAGTCATTAGTTCTCTTACTCCAACCAGTCTTCAAGATAGTAGACATTAACCCTGAATGGCTCTTGTCTTCAAAATGGTCTCTGATAATTGCCCTTCAAGTAATTTCCAGAAAAAAATATACAAAAAAAACCTACAAAACTTATGTGTGGAGCTCACATTGGAAAAACTGCTATGAGCCTGGGACTAACAATTCGCTATTTTTAAAGATGTTAATGACTAACTCAGCACATGCATTCTCACATTCTCTCATTAACTCGTGACAGACATTTCCTGGAAACATGTAAGAGAATTTGTGAGAAAGTTGTGGGGCCTTATTCTAAACAACAGCTCTGAATCATGCCAGTGACTTACAGACTTAGCCAGTCTATATTCCACTTACTTTGAAATAACGTGTTTTCTCTAGACCTACTCAAATGCAGCCCTTGAATATACCAATACGCAACATTTAAGTACTGTTTTGGCTTCATTCTACTATTGCCTTCACAAGAAGAAATTTAGAGGTTGTATCTTGAAATGGCCATGGAGAACCTTCAGAAAAGAGGAAGTCTCGTGAAGGAAAGTACTGCAGAAACAAACTGCAGAGGTCTTTGAAGACCAAAAAAGATATCTAGATAGTCAGGCAGTAATAGCTAAGAAGCCATTAAAAAAAGGAAGTCATAAACAAGGTCTGACAGTACATAATACACTACAGAAAAAATTCAGTTTGAGTATTTTATAGACCAAATTTGCAGTTTCACCAGTGATATTACACCACTGGAGAGTTAGATTGATGTATCAGGTGCAGCCATTAAGTTTTGGCTCCACCCTCACTTCTGCCTGAATCTCACCTGGAAATGTCTTTCTCATACCAAATTCCCCGCCTTTCGTGGGAAGACTGTCTCACATGGAGAAGGGCTCTCTTTCACTCTTGGTGTTGACTTTTTTAAAGCAGAAAAAAGTCCATATTTATTCAAAAGGATGGTACTCCAACAGTAACAGTGTTATAATACTTACTCTTGCTATCCATATGAAGGTTTGATCTCTCTACAGCAAGCTAAACTTAAAGTAAATTTTACTCAGTCTCATTAATGTGGACCATTCTTACTTGAATAAATTAGCTTCTGTGACATTCATCTCCCATTTGCACATTTGTAGGCTCTTCCATCTGTCAAACAATTCAGTTTGTTTCACCCTAAAAGATTAAAAGAAAGAAAATAAAAGTACACTTTATTACAAGGTCTTTAGTTCCTAAAACAGCTGCAGGCAGAGTAACATNGGGCAAACCAGTCAGTCTATCCAATGAAAAAAATCATCATTTTTATTTCTTTTTCTGCTCAGACATAGCAACTCTGAGCCATGTACACACAGGTACTGATGGAGTTCTTCAGACATTTGTGACCAATTTCGATTCCCTGATACGCATTCTCCACTTCTTCAGGATAAAACAGGAAATATCAAGCAAGAAGAGTCTACTGTACCAACGTCTGTCCACAGCCTGCTGGGTAGCTAATGAGTGTCTGGCAACCACAACAGCTTTGGGGGAAAAAGTCGCGCCTAGCAGAAGGGCCCAGCAGAGGGCTACTGGAAAAGAGGATACTTCAGATAATTTGGCCAACTACCATTATATTTTGGTGAGGTTATCTTATTGCATGAAATTCTACAGAATAGCGCTGTTGGTGAATCCATTTTATAAATTGCAATAGCACCCGTGTAGGGATAAGCATGTGTGACAGTAAGAGGGCATGAAAAGCTCCTTACACAAGTATCTCTCCCTCGACCTCTGATAATACATACACTTCTAGATATATCAAAAATTAACACACCTATTTCTACTAGGCTGACACAGGATGACTCATTTCTGGTGATATCATCAATTCTAACCACTTGTACCTTAGAGTTCCTACATATTCTGCAGTATTTGGACAACAGAGATAATGAAAGACTTGCAAATATCTAGAGCTAGGGAGCAATGTCATAATCTGGCTAGGAAATTTCAAAGTCTGAGATTTCTTCAAGACTGACAGGTCCAAATGAGTTCTCTTCAGGCTTGAGGCCTTTGAATGTTTGAATAAAGCAAAGACTTTTAAGATAATTACATATTTAAAGTGAGGAGAACTAAGGCTTTCCCAGGCTGTGGAAGTTACAGGAAGGAATTCGGTCATGTTGTGCTTTCTGTAGCCCACCAGAGAACATTGACTTGGAAATCTTCCATTACCACAAGAGCTGACTTGTGAAATGTAGCACGTTAGAAGCACGCACATCAGAAGGACACAGCATAACAGAAGAGCTTAACGACTAACGGCATCTATCACAAAATAAAGGCTAACTCTATCCAACTGAGCAGGAGTCCACTACCTTCTATATGCCACTGGATAAGACGAAGAGAAATGAGTAGTTCTCTGTACCATCTGATAACCATGCAGAACAGCAACTCAAAACTCCCCGTCTTCAGCAGAACATTGGTAGAAGTGTCACATTCTCACCCCTTCTATTTATTTTTAAGTACTGCAAGTCAGCAAGCAGTGCAAAGTTGTTACTCGTGTATCCTCCATCCAGTACCAAATGCAGAAGACAACGACATAACCTACATTTTTTTTGTGCACAAAGTCAGTGAAGGAGACATGCTCAAAATTCAGGCAGACCTCGAGCAACAAATTGTATGTGCTGTAGCCTTGATTGCTTTAATGCTATGCATGTGTATAGCTGCACTTTCAACTGAGATTCTTAGTGAACTTTACAGATCTTAACAAGCCTTGTGGATTGTCAGTAAGATTATTGAACCACTGGTTGTAGATATGGTAAGGCATTAGGCATGATCTAAGCACCTAAATTCAGTGCAATTGCTGAAAATGCAAAAGGGCAACACAAAAATATCCTGCTTTGCACTATCAGCACCCGCACTTTTTTGTCTGATTCCATTTCTATGGCTTAATAGATACATCTCATTCAACTCATTAGTTTCCTGAAATACATGTAGGACTACAAAAGATAAAATTTAGATAATTTATGGTTTCTTGGAATTACATTTTCCTACTCTTTACTGAGTGTTATTAACTTGTGAAACTGACTGCTAACTGAGGAGGTCAAAAGGACCAACAGGCTCAGAAAAGACCTAGACAAATTAATAGAGCAGTCTATTGTTCCCTCTGATTACTGTAGTCTAGTCACCATCTACCACTCAGCAAGTCCCCACACCAATATTATTCATCAGGAAGGGATAACCTTTTTGCTTCAATTCTTAGCCTTCACAACCGGCCACTGTCAACGACAGAGCCTTAAGCTAGATGGACACTTGCTATGAGTCAGTCTGGCTGTTCTTACTCTTCAGCTACATGGAATACAATATTACAAATAATATTACAAACATTGCATTTAATTCCAAACAGTGAAACTAGGTCTGACCAAACTGCCTTAATGTGCATGAAAAGCCTCAATTTTTTTCAGATGGACCTCAGATCAAATTCAAATGTCACTACTTGCACGTATAAGAGAACCTCAGGAATCCCTGATGAGATCTCTATTGGTGGGATCTCTTGAGCCTTGCATCTTCAGACAATGTCATTGTAAGCTCTCATTTTCATCCTGCCTGAAAAGTAACCTTTTTAGCACGCATTCAGTCATACTTACATAGACAAAACCTTCACCTCAATGATGTCTTGCCGTAACTCCAGGCATTTAGTAGAGTTGTATTCTAAAGGCCCTTCATAAAACTCAAAATACCTGAAGAAGAACAAGAAAAAAGGTTATAAATAAGGCTTAGACTAGAATATTTGTCTTACATATCAATGGAAATTTGCTTAAAGGTGTCATTTATGATTTCTGCCTAACTTGAGACTACACTGTCTGGCCCATAGGCAGGTTTATTACTTCACAAGAAAACATAGATGTTGTTGCTGATTGTAGAACAGCCACCCACACCCAGTTTATCCATCTCTACAAGGGTTCATCTGTCTTGTAGGCACCAACAAGGACCAGCTACCTTTTCCAGCAGTCAGCACATGGCAGCTGCCACTGAAAGTCAAGGGAAAAGCCCTGATCACTTAAGGAACACTGTTCCCATCCTTTGGGTCTGGATGTGCTGAGATTTTAAAGACCAGTACCTTAAATCTTGCTCACAGGTGGAAAGCAAAGTGCTAGAGGTTGCATCTTGTCTGTGCAGACTGTTGCATAGCTTTACACAATTGAGCTTTTCATTGGGGTTTACTCTTTTGTATATTCTGAGGGGAAGTTGGGATTTTCTTCTCAAAAATTTGAGGTGGTTTGAGAACAGGATTTGAATGCTCAGAAACAGCATCAGTGACAGTGCTATTCTTAATTAAAACAGAGACATAAATATTTACTTTTTTGGTTATATTCCTCCATTTTAGTCACGAGGCTGGAATGAAGGGAAAAAAAACCGCAATGGTAGCTACTCATGTTTAGGAGTCAGAGAAAGTCCAGGCTGCCCAGTGAATTCAATAAGACTGTCTTGAAATGACAAAAAAGACTTCGGGTTTAAACCAAGCTCTGTATCAGTTTCACTACTTATCATTAGAAGTCTGTATTAAAATCTTATACCTAAGAACTGTGCATACGCATACAGCAGTTATGAGTGTAATGAAGAAATATGAGGAGATGACCTGGAGGACCAGGTATTATGACCAAGGCTAGAGTAAGTTATTTTGGTGGATCCTTTAAAATCTCAGAATCCATGAGGTTGTAACTCCAAACTCTCTTTTGAATTTTAAATAAAAAAGAAGATGACAAGATTGCTGGAAGAGCTTTATTTAAAACTTTATTGGAAATGTAATATTTTGGGTTTTGTGTCATTTTAAAATAACATCAAAATTCATGTTTGACCTGAATGTCTGTTCAGTTCTGAATACATAATCCTTAAGTAGGAAAGCCTTGTTAGATTCCTGAGTAGTTCGTGTTTATAGATAATACCAAAATTTTAGGGGATCCAAAGTCTGATCTCTCCTGGAGAAGTGCTAAGCACTCACACCTCCCAGGGGAACTGTAGGAAGGGAGAGTGTCCAGAAAATAACATCTCCGGGTATCTCCAAAAGGGTCTCCAAAAGCCAGAAGCATTTAAAAGCAAACAGCTTCTGAATTTTGCCTCATAAGTACATCCAGAAATCAACCTGATAAAGTGGGGAAGAGAGAAACCCATAGAAGGGAGAAAGGGACTACAGTATGCGACTGGAAAAAGCCCAAGAGCTTCCCAAAGCAATCTGCTACCAGCTGGGAACGTTTCTATCCTGTCAAATGCTGCTTTAGGATGTGTCTCCTTCATCTCTCCCTGAGGTTTTCACCACCTCAGCTTTGCCAAAGCCCAAACCAATAATTCCTGTGATCCAGTGAGAGGCACAAATGTTTACAGTGAGAGGAAGAAGACCATGACTAGAAGGTGGCATCATAAATTCCTAAGAAAGAAGTAAACAGATTACTATCAGAAAAAACACAATAGCTCAGCAATCTTTAAGGAATGTGACTATTTGGAAATGTGCTTGCATAGTCTTCAAGGCAACAAATAGATTTTAATGAGCTTTGTAGAGGAATTATGTATTTAAAGCGCTCCATGGTCGGTGACAAAGCTGTGAAAAGACTTCCTCAGCCTCCGGAAGAGAGATAAAGTTCATGTAACATGAACCTTCATCTGGTCTCTCACCGAAAGGCTTGGGCTCTCCTTCCAACCCAGCTGTTCACTTGGACATTCAGACTTTACCCAAGAGTAGCTAAATTCCATTGCACTGGCACATCTCCAGCTTGGGGAGTTGAGCAACTTGCGTGTTTTGAAAGCTGCTCCAACTGAAATTGGATTAAGAGCTCACCTGGCTGCACCAGGCCAAAGCCCTAGGAGGGTGTCCTCCAGATAAATTTCCCAAAATAAACTGAAATCTCTCCCTCTGTGGAGCCAACACCATAGGACATCTTACTGGTCACAGAATTTTACAGGGGTGAAGGAGTCTCCGCTGGCTACCAGTCCAGACAACTTATTCGTCCTGCAATACTAATTTTTCTTACTGTGTTTTGCAGTATCCATTCTATAGTTCGGTTCTTTGAGTCAGACAAGACCAGGGCCCTGAATGTGCATGTTCTACACAATAGCTAGAGGCAGGTATACATCCCCACACAACACTCGGCACGTTACACACCACTCCTACCTCTTTAGGCGTAAGAGGGATAGCAACAGCTATCAGCCTCACCCTCGCTTTGCACCTAACACAGGATTTCAGTACTTTGTATGTGCCTCAGGACAGATAAGAATGGAAAAAAATCCAGATTAACATGTATTTTTATCTTTCCTGCGTGCTGCTGGCTCTGCTGCCAAGTTAGAGAACAGCAGCTCAGATGTCAAACAGCACATGCTATCACGTGGGAATGCTGCAGCAGGGGAAAGCCATCTTCAGCCCGTGGCAGTGGAGACAAAAATGTCATTTTATGCAACAGACATGAAATTTCCTGAGTCCCAGAGATACCCTTTGATCATTGCCTGTTTACCCAATCCACAAAACCAAAAATAGACATGAAAAAGGACGTGTTACCAAAGAGGCAGAGGGGTAAAGAGGAAGGGATTAGGTAAAAAATAAACCACCTCTGGATCTGAAAGGAAATACTCGAGGCAGCACTGCATTTGCAGCAGATTTCTTCCATTAGCCTACAGCTTCAAAAAGCACAGGACTGTCCTGCAAGTCACTAACTCTCGCAACAGCTCCAGCTTTTCCAGTGGAGTCCCTGGGAATGGCGAATTCCCCATTTGGCACCTGGTGGAAGTACAGAGGGAGGATCAGTGAACGAGGCCAGATGACACTCTGCTGATGGGACACCCACTTCCCTCCCACCGCAAAGGCAGGGGACATCGATGGTGGTATCACTTCTGCACTGAGTGGGGAGAAGATGCTGCTGGCCACAACTGCAACCAACTCAGTGTGCCTGAGCCATTGAATAATCATCATCTGGGCTGTCATTCATAAGCCTTGAAGCACATCTGGAGCACACAGCCGGACACTAAGCCTCCTTAGCGATAATGCTACTGATGCTACGGCAGTTAGGTTGCAGACACTAATGATGATACAACAGCATTAAGGAATTTGCAAGACACTATCTGGTCAATAGACTAAAAATAAAAAATGTTTCCTCTCTTTCTCCCAGGAGTGTTCACGTTATTTATTTGCTTCCCAGCAACCCCTCTCCTGCTACAGACACCAAGGCAAATTAGCAGAGGCCACTCCCCGGAGCACCGGCTAACCTCTTCCCGCAGCAGGGCTTCACGCTGTACTTTCCCAGAACACAGCTTCTGCACAACACCGGGCTCTAGCACGAGGAGCATGGGTTCCCTCAACCCCCGTGGGTGTCCTTTAAACCCAGTTCCTCCGCTCAGCGGGGTTTGGTCCTGCTGGGAGCATTTGGAGAGCAGCCCCGTGCACTCTCCCAGAGGAAGCATCGGTCTCACCCACTCCCTGGGCTCCGAGTGCTGTTTCTGCCTATTAACTCCCACTCTAAACCATGTAATTCCCTGTGAACGAAGACACATTTGCCTGTCAGAAAGCTTAATTAGCACAAATGGAAACTGTCCTCCCCATTATCTTCCTCGGTCTGATATCCAGCTAAGAAGCAAGGGTGTAGTGCAGTTTATTTTGATTTATGCTCTTGATTAGTGACAAGTGACAAACCTGACTGCGCTACTCCTTTCACTATGGAAAAGGGCTGTGTTTCAGCTTTAAAAGAATGCCAGTCATGTTTTATATCCATAAAACAGAGTTGATATGTCACTGTCAGAATGTCCCCTCCCTGCATTTCCTTCGCTTCCCCTGCTGATATCTAAGTAACTTTTATGCCTCAAAGGTCAAAAGCCAATGGGAAAAACAACACAAGAATTCATGATTCTTTACAATAGGGAACACAAGTACAACCAAACCACAATAAACAGCACAGTTGCACGTGGGACTGCATTTTCCCAGGGTATTGGACACTACACACGACTCATTTCTCTAGGTCCCTTCAGGTCAATTGTAGCTTTCAAATCTTCAACACTTTTCCAGGATCGAATCCTGCATCTGAACACCACACAAGCTGCAAGCACTCAGAGAGGACTCCTTTTTTATGGTTCTGAATATTAAATGCTCAGAAATGAGATGCTATTCCCTCTGTAATTTTCCATTTTTGACTGAGGCTTTCTTCTTTTCTAACTTTCATGTCTCGCATTGCAACCTCACTTCCAGCCGAGACACTTACTGAGCTCGCTAGCAAGAGACAGATCTGGTTTCCCAGTACACCAGAGAACTCTTGGGTCTTTGATCATCTGCAGTTGGGCTGCTCCTACTTTGATTAAAAGTAAGCTTTTCTTGATCACGCTACTTGAATTAAGAAGCCTGAAACTTCAATCCTGCCTTCAAGTGATACTTGGACTAAGGCACTGATTTGTCTGATACATTGAACAAAGGTTTTAAAATAGAATTGAGTGCAATTGTCAGGCATCTTTTAAACAAGACCATTCTGTCCTGCACAGCCGCCTTCCCATTTTGCTTGTTCCTGCAGTGCTGGTTCTTCACTGTTTGCAGTGAGATTGCAGCACTCACACTGCAAGAGAGCGGAGTAGTGCAGAAGGATTCCACCTACCCCTCAGGAAAAGCAAAGATCTTTCCAAAAATATACATTATCCAGTGACTAAGAAAGGAGACTAAATGAAGCAAGCCCTGCAGGCTTCTACTAAACACTAAGAAAACTTCCCAATTAGCGGCACCTGCACTCATCAATATGGGCAGATCCATGGCCAACCTCAGGTCTACACTCACCTTCCCTTCCCAGGAACCTTGCTCAGGGACTCACGTTCACCTGGCAAGGCCAGCATGGGATCTTCAGACCATTGTTGCAAAAATACTGCTGAAGTGGAGAATATCATGGCTATAGGGGCTCTGGAAAACTCATCCAGAACAGAGCAAACTAGGTGTTCATTGCATCAGAGAGGCCATTGTGAGCAAGCAATCAAATCCCACTAGTATTTGCTTCTACTCATTTTTCTGTGTGACAACATCAAAAACTTCAAGATTTGGTCAAAAGTTTAAGGGCCTGACATCAACACAGTGATTTTTTTCCTTCAAAGAGTGCATCCTACTGCTTCGCATGGCATATTCTCCTAAGATTACTTTGACCCTGTTTGGAAGGCATGATCCCCATTTGGCAGATAAAGAAGCTGATGTAGAGGCTGATTGACAAGTAAGCCCATGGCAGGAGGGAACAGGGACTTTGGACTCTGCTCCCATAGACACTGCCTAGACTACACAATTACCACCAAGAATCACAGAATCATTAGGTTGGAAAAGACCTCTACAATCATCAAGTCCAACTGTCAAGCAAGAGGAGCCTCTGAAGTTGATGGAAATCATAATGACCTTTCATACTATACCTTGCAAGAGAAAACGCCTGTGGACATACTGATGTTAAATGAGATCCCCCTGCTCTAAGACTTGGCAAGTGAAGCACAAATGTTTGATGTCCTTTGATTAATTTACACTTCACTAGGGTTGTGGCACAAAAAATCACACGGGTGCATGTGTTGTTTCTGCCATTTGAGAGTTGACTTGTCCACAACAGGATGGTGCTTGAAAAATTGAACTGAGAGAGAAGGCGCTGTGGGCACAAAGGAGGAAGCTGGAGAAGCAATAGTCTTCTGTTATACAGGTTGATGAAACTATTTAACTTTCTCCTCCTTGGGGACAACAAATGTATAAAAGAGATGGTTCACGTTCCTCCTGGCTACCACCTGCTGATGCCAGTGTCACTGGCATTAATTGGTTTAAATTTTTTACCATCTTGATTTCTAATGCTACTAGATGTAGTAGATGTCTGTCACGAACGTTCAGTATGTGGTTGTAGCTACGAACAAAATGTGTCCCTACAAACAGTGTCATATAAAAAAATGAAAATATAAGCAAGAGAAAAAGGTCACACATCTTTGTATATATTACGTGGTAATAGCTCTTCTGAATTATTGCATGCAGTTCTGATATTTCATCTTTGAGGATCTGAGACACTGGAGAGAGTTACAAAAGGATCTGCAGAAATTATCTGGGTTCTAAAAAGTATGAGAGGCGTACGAAGCTTAATCTAAACATATGGTGACTGAGTAGGGAGACACTGCACCAGGAGGAAATTACTAGTGGCAGGACGTTTTTCAATACAGTATAGCAAGGAAAAATAGTATCCAATGCCTGGAAGCTAAAGATAGAAATGGCATCTTTAGTTTAAGTCTGATTTTCTTTCTAAAACAACCAGAGTAATCAAACAAAATTCAGGAGCTGGAATTCTTGTACAGGGACTCATGCTTCCCAGGAGATTTTAGCTGAGGTTAAAAGCTATGAACTCATTAACCTCCTGATTGTCCATCTATGACATTTTGAAATGTTTGGCTAGATTTGTCTCCTTACAGTGTCAAAAGTTTTTCTGGGTTTTGATAATAGACGACATCAGAAATGTTCATTCACCAAGACAAGGGCAATTTCCCAAGATATACTGCCTATCTTCCAAACTAATTTTTACTTTCAGAAAATCAAAAGTGCTTCCATGAACCAGCCCTAAATTCATAAGTTTGATCTTCCACAGAAGAGGAGTGGCTTTTATATTTCTGTCCTTTCAAAGCAGTTCATTGACAGCTCTGCGTACCTCCCAAGTAGAAAAGCGCATGCACTCATCTGTCATACCTCAGAGGTGCTCGTTTTCTGGATTGCTTATCTGACCTGGTCCTGTGACTTCACAGACAGTTTACACATCCGTACAGTTAAGATGATAGTTGTGATACCCTGAAGATAAGTTTTTTCATCACGATTATGAAAGCTCCTGGCAAACTGGCACTGGCTGCTTAGTGACATTCTGATTTTGATCGCCTGTCTTCATGTCTCAACACACAGGTCATTTGAGATTGCTTGGCTTTGCTGTCCAGTGCCACGTCAGCAGTATGAATTGACCAAACATGCACTCCAGCCAATGCCACATTGCTCCCTTCTCATCTGTCCACTTACTGGGGAGCCAAGTGTCTCCAGAATTTCAGTCTAATATACTAACCGATACAGCTCTACTGCAACAGCCATGGGGGTAACAGCAGGAGCTAAAGAAGAAACAGCCATAGATGATCTAGCAAAGTCCAGCCTACCTCCTGTGGTTTGTTCACCTGTCTGGAATAAGCCCACCTTGCAGACCATACCTCTGAACCAACACCACTACCCTCTGTGCTTCCTGGGCCTTCTCTCACACAGATCGCCTTGCCTCTTCGTTCAGAGGTTTTCCCACTGCACAGTTTGTCACCCTTAGAATGTTTTCTTGGAGAATGCACTGAATTCTAGTTTTAGGGATGCTTTGGTCCTTGTTTTCCTTCACAGTCGCTGTATCAAAACAGCATTGGCAGCAGTGGGGTACGCTGCAGGGACTCCTATTTTACCAATGTCATGTCAGAACTCTTCCAATTTTTAATAAACTGCTGTTTGGCTGTTTTAATCAAGCCTATTCCCATCACTCTGATTGAAATAAGCTGCCGATGTTGTTATCCATGTGACCACCTGGGAAGCATAACAAAACACATGACAACACTTACACATCAAATATACACCTCAAAAAACACATTTCAGGTCATCATTGCAAGCAAGGGCCTTTTTTTTTTTTCTTGTGGTTCTCAAGACTTTAGTATCTTTGTATGAGAAGTTCAGCGCTATGACTTAAGGAACAACCTCAGCTACTGTCCTGGCCAATGCTGTCTGATGTCTCCAGCCCTTACATTCATTCTTATAAAAGTGCATTTGATGAGTCCAATTGATTATACTTCCTATTTTGTAGCCACTGGGGACAAAACTCCAGATTCGTCATAACTGGAGAATTCAGTGTACAGATTGACAGGCACAAAAGCATAAAGCTCATGTCTCCTCTCGCCCGTCAAAGGCTTCTGTGGTCTCACCACCTCAGTCCTACACTGAAGCCGATCTTCAGCTCAGATGGACTGAAGGCGGCAAAGAACACCATAACCCAACTATCGTGGCAGATAGATCATCACATTGTTAAGGCAGCTTCTTGGCAACCAAAAATGCGTTAAGCATGAAGAACTACAATGTCTGTAAGTTCCAAAACATATTAAAAGGAGAACAGAGGAATCAAGGCACTAGGAAGTAGTTTCATATATTTCTTCTCATAACCAGAATCAGATAAAACCCTTTACCTGATTCCCCACAAGCACGCTGTAAGATTGGCAATGCTTAGCACAAGACACAAAGCAAAAGGTAGAAATCTGAGCAATGGTTGATATTTAAGAATGAAAAATAAGCCAGTATTTGACAAATGGTTGACATGGCATCTGAGTAGGTGTTTCAAAGAACCTGCAGCCCATCTAGTCTTCCTTTATTTGAAAGCACATATCCTTATGGCTTTGGGGAGTTGTTGAATGTTTCAGTTTTACTCCTTGCAAGTATTCACAAAGTCTTCGCTACCTAGAAGACCTGCAGCAATGCAATATGCATGGAAACGAAGCTTTTTTTGCCCATAAAGCCCCAGAAAATAGAGATCTCTGTCAGGCATCTATCAACAGCAAAATTAGATGTCACAAACATGAGCCACACTCTCAGTTGCATCACACAGGGAACCAAGCTCATGATATTTCCTTTTATCTGCATGGACTGGTTCTAAGCAATCTGAAGAAGTGTCTTATGCACTGGGATGAAAAGCTTTGGTTAGCTTGGTTACTCTGGCACAGCAGAGCTGTCTGCAAACAGAGCAGGGCTCATTTTCTGAAACTGCATAATGAACTCCCTTGGACGGTAAAAAACATTCAAATTGCAAGCCATGCTATAACTTCATACATTAGTTAAGGTCTGATTCAGCTTCTACTGAAATCGGATAACAAAACATTCTTTGTTTCTGGCCTACTTGATCCTTTTCATGCAGTGTATAACCTTCACTGTTCAGTGGTTTTGATACAGCCACTACTCTCATGAAGTCTGGCTGCCTTGCAATTCTAACGCACTTATTCTCTCAGTGTGCCTTTGCTTTGGAAGACTTTCATTTCACCTAATAAATGCCTCCTACAGAATGAGTTGTCAATATCTTTACACCATGTATTAAGTTATGCAGCTAAAAGATAAAGAGTAGTTATAGCATATACATGGGTTGATACCACATAGGTATGAATAAACACTTCTCTATATACATACAGATATATAAATGTTATCAGCTAATGAAAAGCATGTTCGTATCTATTGCAATTAATATCTTTAAATTTCAAACCTTTCACAAGGAGGTGATAACACAAAATAAACTGCAGAGACACGCAGTGAAAGGTATTTATTGTGATTATGCTGACATATAATTAGTATTGTGCACTTTAGACATCTCTCTGGAGACCTGTAAATATAAATAAGTAAAATCAGTTTGGTAAAATGTAGTCTGCAAGTTTTCCATTTGGTGGAAAGAATTATTCATTAGAGGAAGGCTTGTTTTCAACTGATATCAACAGCCTGAAGTTGGGTGTCAGATCAAGATTCTCATGAGACATCTAGTGATAACACAGTAAGAAAGGTGATCAAAGGTAAACAGCAAACTATTTATGACATAGCTCTGCAGTTATTCACCACACAGTCTCACTTCCCATCTCACCTCCATATTTATACAGTTCTTTTTTATTTTGCTGTATTCTCAGGTTTCAGACAGTAGACAAAAGGATAAATAGTATCTATAACACATTTATGTGCAATGTATGTTGCAGCTAGACTTATCCCTAACTCAAAATCCCCATCTTTCAGCTTCATAGTCATTAATATGACAGACTTTTAAATGTGCACCTTTTATTGATATTATAACCTTTGAAATTCACATCTAAATTGCATATCTTGAGCCTGTTTGTATAAAAAACACTTGCGTCCTGAACCTCTTTGTCTCTGAAGGGGCTAAACAGATTGAGAATAGTACCGTCATTCAGTGCCTCGCAACTAGTGTGTATTTTGCAGTCAAGGGTTTTGGTTTCCCATACTGCAATGAATGATGGTTCTATTGTCTCTGTCAAGGGTGCCTAGAGGGCGAAATCTCTATTTATTAATTCTCTCATGTCTTCAAATAGATCACAGAATCACAGAATAGTAGGGGTTTTAAATGCCCTCTGGGGATCATCTAGTCTAACCCCCGTGCTGAAGCAGGGTCACCCAGAGCAGGCTGCACAGGACCTTGTCTAGGCGGGTCTGGAATATCTCCAGAGAAAGAGACTCCACAACCTCCCTGGGCAGCCTGGGCCAGGGCTCCGTCACCCTCAGAGGGAAGAAGTTCTTCCTCATCTTCAGCTGGAACTTCCTCTGCTTCAGTTTGTGCCCATTGCCCCT
>Ga0065711_1003529_pt1 | contig 42436 bp, 24 predicted proteins | sample Hoacrofraction12_FD_59098 | JGI IMG/M metagenome (GOLD analysis project Ga0065711, IMG submission 59098) | Hoatzin crop microbial communities from Cojedes, Venezuela - Epithelial fraction 12 v2 (version 2) | ecosystem: Host-associated > Birds > Digestive system > Esophagus > Crop | place...
GTCTCCATCTGGACATTGAGCCGTTGACCACTACCCTTTGGCTGTGACCATCCAACCAATTCCTTATCCACCGAACGGTCCACCCATCAAATCCATGGCTCTCCAATTTGGAGAGAAGGATGTTGTGGGGGACCATGTCAAAGGCTTTACAAAAATCCAGATAGATGACGTCCATTGGTTTTCCCTTATCCACTCTTGTTGTTACACCATCATAGAAAGCCACTAGGTTGGTGAGGCAGGACTTGCCCTTGGTGAAGCCATGCTGTCGATAGTCTGCAGTATATTCCTATTGCTCTGTCACATGGGAATTTAACCTTCCTGGTCTTACAGCACCTGTTTTCTGAAGAATATTTACTGATTTTTAGTTCTGATATCAGGATACCAAATGGCAGATTAAGAGCATTCTGATATGAGTGTATGTCCAGTGATATAGTATGACTACTGCTGAGTTACCTTACATTTATCTCGGTACCACTGAAATCCAGCCAGACACTGGAGTCTATTTCTCTTCTAATTGCATCCAGATTTTCAGTAAGAATATTACTCAAAACTACAGTAGGATTTAAGTCAGGCTTTTTAGATAGGATTCTAGATATCCTGAATCAATGGCAAAATTTCATGTAAAGAATCTGCAGACTGTTGTTATTTGAGAAGATCTAGCCCAGGCAATACAGGTTTACCAGTCCCTTTCCCAAATTAACCCTGCAGAGACATACGGAGCAGCGCTTGTCTCCTGGCTCTGGTCCTGGTCCTGTCTCTAAGCACAGACTCAACACAAGATGTGTTACTGAAGGATCAGACCCCTTTGTTATTATGTGCTGAGTTTAAAAAAATCCATTACTAAATTTCCTTTAAGGAAAAAAACAATCATAATCTTCCTTAATAGTCATCAAGCTGTAAACAAAGCTTAACAGTAAAATTCGATTAAAAAAAGAACAAAAGTTATACTTCATTTTCCTCAGGAGTTACTTACAGTCATTTTAAAGTCAGTACACTTTAGCTAGCTACCTAAAGCCACTAGTTACTTATATGAAAAGAGTAACTAAATTATAGGTGTTTCTTTATTCCACCATAAATTGACATGTTCTAACAAGACAGTTTGTTTGCTTTTTTGTTCAAAAGCCCCAAAGTCTTTACTGTCTGCTTCTTCACTTGTCTTAAATGTTTGATTAAGCACTGTGAGAATTGTCAGTATTGATAAACTTCTTTCCAGTACATTAAGCACTCTAATCCTTTACATTCCTACTCTATCTCCATTGCCAAGTCAGTCGGCCTCCTTAGCACTTGATTTTAGGCCGATATTTGCATTAGAAATGGTCTATAAATAAAAATTACTGCAAAGGCAGGAAAAATTATTTTTCTGCATCTGAAGAATTCTGACAGAAACAGTATGTGAAAGGCTCTGCTTGTTCTTCTTCATGGGAATACAATCACAGGAATTAAATAGCTATCTAGTGAGCTAATTGAAAGGGGTAATTAAACTCAGCACTTTTTTTCCAGTTTTCTAGAAATCTTAATTTTGATGAGTGGCAATGCTACTTATCTGTCCTTCACGAGCTTAAGCTAAGCAATTTATCAGTGTCTATAATTTATTTTGGATTAGACTGTGTTTACTGTGAAAGTTTAATAGAATGAGATTCAAATCAGGAAGTTCAGAACTCAGCATAAACTCTTGTCGTTTTTTGGAACTGTTAGGGTCAGCATTTTGGTTTTATTTTTTATAGTATTCCTTTCTTCATACTGTTCCAACATTGAAATTTATGCTTCAAACATAGAAGGTGTCAAGATCTATTTTTCAATACATAAGATACTTAACTTAGAATGCAATATTGCATGGTTTGACTATGTTTCACTTTATTTCCTTTTTGTCTCTTTGAATTTTACTTGTGTGAATTCTGGGGATAGAAGAACATTCCAGGGCAGCAGGGACAGGTTGTAAATGATGTACATTTGCATCAGGATTACACAAACACAACTAAGTTTGGAATTTGTTTTCACACATATAATTAGCTCGATAGCTGTGTTAGCTAACAACGTTTGTGAGGCATATTTGTGAAGGCATCTTCAAATTCAGACGCACCTGATTTCATCAGAAGCAGGAATTCTTACTATTTGTCTCTGGCCATAGCTATGAGCTATGTGAAAGAGCATGGTTCTACTGTCGTTGCTGGTGCTTCACAAACTTCAACCAGCCAAGGGTTTGCCTGCATACCTGTAGGACACTGGCAGAATCACCTCTTCCGTACTTTGTGAATGTAAAATTTCAGTACACTATAACAGACAATTTGGATGCAAAAAGTGTTTGGTATTTCAATATTAGTGCCATTTTAGGAAATGTACTCACATAAGCTTAACATGTCTACCTTGTCACAACAATTACAGAACCATGCCATTTCTAAATGAAATCACTGTGCTTATATTTGTTCTTATCAAAGGCTGACCAAGCTCAGTACATCATTTTCATGTTTCCCTCTTTAAAAGATTATTTGGGAATGCCGCATGCAACACAGAATGAATAACAGTGGTTAGCCAGGGCAAAAGTGTAAATACCAGGTCCTAACCCTGTAATCTTAACACAGACATTGTTTCCAGGGACAGCAGTAGGTATTTTGCCTGAGTAAAGGCAGGAGGATCAGGCTCCACAGTGCAATTTTGTATGAAAATGAAGTGGATGAGATACTTCTATCAGGCTCATTTAAAATAAAATAGGAAGACTGCCTTTTGTCTGCACTGCTAATAAGAAAAAAATGCTAGAATAGAAGGAAATTGTAATAAGGTATGTCCCCATTTTTCTCAATTTTGCCCAGTTCTCTTTGATATGATTATGGATGTCATACATAAATGGTATCTCTTCAGGATGGATTTATTAATTTTGGAGATGTACATTCTTCTAGTACATATATAAGAATTTACTATTTATACATCGGGGAAGAGAAAGGGTAGAGAGACATACAGAAAACAGACTTTGTGGCAAAGAACATCGTGTCTGCAGCATTCTTCATAAATAACATGAATCACACAGAATTGCCAGAGATTATTTTAATGGCTCGACCCTTATGCTGTTACGGTAATTACAGAGAGAGTTTTAAGCCCCTCCACCAGGGAAATTACGCATCGAAATAGTAAAATTTTGTAATGATTTTCAATTGTTATTCAAAATTCTTTATCAGAACTTTGGGGATTAGTAGGTCCTGTACTTTCTTCCTTCCTTCTGGACAACCATAAACAGTGCTTTAAAAAGCAGCAGAAAACATGCAGTATATGTAAAATTGATGCAACTTTTATGATTTCAGTGAAATGGTGCTGATTTAACCCAAGTGAATTCCTGTCTCATCTTTTCTACATGTAGGAGAAAACTATTTTAGGATGAGAGGCTCCTGGATAGGCAGGGACATACTTTACGACAGTTAAGTCCCTTTAAGTCCACTGTTTACCTGCTGGGTTAGGGAATCAGTTAAGGTTGCATACATCCAGAGTTTCTCAGTCTGTCCTTTCTTTCCTTCTGGAAATTCTGTCCAGGAAGAATTTGTGGAGTTAGCCTCTTCATCTCTGATGTCTGCACATCCAGCAGTTAGGTCAGAGGACCAGCAGATACCTGAGTAAGTATGTCTTATGCGCACTGCACTTTGTGCCTGTGCACTGATTTCTGTCTGGAGAATCATGGACATAGCTTTGGCAACTCTGATGATTCATAATGCCATTGTAAATCTTCTAGTTCAGAGTGAGGTACTGAGCAACAATTATTCAGAATTATTTCGATCTTCTTATCTTCTGTAACAGGACTGAAAAAGTAGAAACAGCGACTACTGCCTCTGTTTTTGCCTCAAAGCAGCTGCTCCACCAGATTGGAGCTTGCCCTCACTATATTCAACACCAAAGGCTAAACTCACTCAGGCTTTTTTTTTCATCAGTTAGTAACTAACTGCAATGCGTCCTATTCATGTCAATGTAAAAACTCAGTGCTGTGTATGAAAGGGGGATAGAATCTGTCTCTGGATAGCTAAATATACAGAAATAAATAGTCTGTTTGCAGAGCAAGTGGGCTAGCATGCAAGGTGCTCCCTGTGAATCACCTGACCGTAGGTATAGACTTTCCATAGGTGAGAGACAATAAGGCATTGCCTACATGTAGAGTTGGCACCTTCTAGTTCTCTGTGAATTCATACTGTAACTTAGTGTTGACTTGCTGCCTCTTGTAGACAAGCCCCAAGACAATTGTTCATATTAAAAATGCTGTTCTTTCTTTAACAGAAATCTTCTATCTCTTTAAAGACAGATTAGCGGAAAACCCTCAAAAGCTGCTAAACAGTTGTAAACAGAAAAAGAGGGGTATTTTATACACATGAAAATAATGATATAAGAGTTTTCCAAGCGCGATAACATCACTCCTTGTATCACACTAAATTAATAACATCTCTCAAGCACCTGCCTAAACCAGAAGACTTTCCAAGAGACTAAGCATAACCTCTTTCATTAAATCAGCATTCAGAGGGCTAACTAGCAGATGCTGCTGACATGAACCCAAATGTAATCTCTTTAACCTTGTCCTGTGGGGAGCAGACAAGTCATGACCGAGTAATTCCAACTAAATTAGATTTTATGTGAAAGTGTATAATCTAAATTAAATTTGATTAAAATGATTCACTGATTTCTGTTTGCTTTTAAAGGACCTAATGTAGCCAAGGTGACCAGTTTTTGGTAATCTGTGTAATAAGATCAATTTATTTTTACATGCTTGGATCAAGATTTCTTTATCCAGTACATTTTTCTATATTAATCATATTTCTCTTCAATATCCATGGATAGATTAGGTGTTTTCTATTCAGACAGTGGCTCACTGTAATTTAATTTTTGTCGCGTTAATGAAGAAAATGGTGAAATTTAACTTGGCAACTATAAAGATGTGTGATATAAAATATCAAAAACTAACTGCAAGGAGAGAATCATCAGGTCATCAGCTGATCAGAGGGCAATATCAAATGCAAAAGGCTGTGACACAGGTGAATCAGAAAGGGCTAGGGGAAAGATTTTTTTCTATTCTCCTATCCCCAAAACTCTGTTCAGTGGGAGGCTTTGCGCAGCATAGGCTCACTGCAGCAATAGGAGTGGAATTCTGCAGCTGCCTGTTTGTGTAGTGATAAATTTCCTGGGCTTAACCCCTTCATATCTTCTTCCCCTACTGGGAATTTATGCAAGTGGGCTGAATCTTCGTCACTGACTTTATTACATTTTTAAATCTTAATTGAATACTGCTAGTACTGGTTGGTGACTGTATTCTCAACACCAATCACAGTCTGCAATCAGCAAACAACATATAGGTACTAATTAAGACTTATGACAATTTTATTTAATGTATAAAGTCAGGGGTTGCTGTGTGCTGAGTGTAACTTAATTTCAGTGGGAAGAAGATTGTGGGCTCTACACAAGAATTTCTGTAATGTTTTCTAAGAAGCTGCTGTTCTCACTTTTTTCAGATACTCTTTCTCTCTGGTATCTGGTGGCTTTTTTATTTTTTTTCCTTGGACATCATATATTTCCATAGCTTGAAGGCCCTGCTACAAATCCACGGTTCTGTAGTGAACAGGACTTACTAGAAGGTTACAGGTCATCTTTAGAGACGTTAATAGATCTGAAGCAGTGCTCGGTTATGTTAGTATGAAAATGCTCAAAGTTGCAGAAGGAGATTAAGCTGTATTATAGGTGATATTACCCAGGTGATACTGCTGTATAACTCTCATGTTAAATTTTGGGTTATGTACGTATTAAACCGTTAACTACTCCAGGTAGCTATGATGGAATATTGGAATAAATCAAAGTGAATGAGGTGCCCAGTGTTTACCTGGCATACTGTTCCTTCAGGCAGCCCAGACTATTTTCCCACCCTTAATTACCACAACTACAGCTCTTTGATTGTTCTTCCTTACCACCTCAACAGACCCTGTGTAGACCAGATAGCTCACTAAACCTGTTCCTTGCCTATGGAGCAAACCTCTTCACCTCATGTTTAATTTCCAGTGTGGGAATATCTTCATGATTTAAATGGCATTCTTCACAGGCTTAAAATTCAACATGAGTTTCTGCCCGTTTCTGGAGCGGAGCAGAGGAAAACTCTCCTCTTCCTCAAAGACTACGTCTGAAATCTACCCTGTAATGCTCATCAACTTGTTTAACAAATTCTCTCTCCAGACAACATCTCTTGTGTAATAATTCTTATGAAGAGAATAAAAACACGACTCAGTAAACTGCTCCCTTCTCTACATTCTCCACTGGAAACAAAGAATAGCTATTTCACCTCAGCATCTGCACTGGTTCTGAGCCAAGCGTTTTCTTTGTCCTTCTAGTTTTTATTGAGTGAGAGAACAGAAAACAACATAAATTGTTTCCCTTCTCTAGACGATCACTCCCCAGTTTCCTCTTAGCATAACGAAAAAAAAGCGCACTATACTTCACTGATGCTTTTTAAGCTTTGTATTGTTTTTCTCACTACAAATTTACCTAAACCCGTTGTTGAACATCAGAAAAAATTAGTTCTAATTTTTGGATATATTTTTACTAGACACGGAGTTGGTGGAAGCTACCCATATTCCAAAGATCTGACACTCAAAATAACCAAAAAATTAATAGAAGTAAAGTGAAACTATTCCATTTATAGACTTTCGTACTTTCTGCCTGTAGTTTTATTGTGCATGGAGCACTCGTAGTGGCTTATTAAACAGCCAGGTTGCATTTTGCTTGTTTAACTTCTAATGCCTTTTTTTCATACTTTGAGGCAGCTGTCCTCCTCTTCAATTAAAGTAACAGGATTATGAATGTCAGTGCTATGACTTAGCAAAACTCTTACCTATGTGCTAAATTTTACATACATTAGTAAGCCCTAACCCTGTGAGTGGAACTTAATCTAGCATGAGTGAAGTCACTGGAGCAGCTCTACTTTTGAAGGTAAGACAGAAAAGCTCTTTGGGGAGTGAGGAAACAAGATCAGATGAGTGTTTTTCCAAGACAGCTTATAATATCCCTTCATTCACATTCTCTTTCTCTATGTTTTGTGTATGTCAAACACTTTTTCATGGGAACTTGAGTAACTACCCCAAAACAACAGTAGAGAAGAGAGAACCTTGTAGCTCCTAAAAAGCAAGTGTGGGCCAGCCTAGTAATCTCACTTATATTCCTTCACATTAAAACTAGTCCTGTGTTTGGGAAGTTTGTGACCAGAAAAGTTAAATTCTTTGCAGAATTGTGTTAAATTTAAAAAAAAATATTAGTCATTGTTACTATAAAGAATAGCTTCTTATTTTCATATCTAAAAGACAGAACCATTCAAAAAGATTAATAAAGTCTGGTTGTTATCTACTTTTGTCATAAAAAATGATATACAAAAGAAACATTCTGAAAAAACACAAAGGTAAAACGCTAGCATGAACACTTGTACCGACACTGGTAATTAAAAGACTTAACTTATTAGTCTTTAAGTAGCAAAAAAAAAGAAACAAACAAGTATAATTTGCTAGATTAATTTTATGTTCTGTCCTATTTAATCAAACTATACCTATAGTGAAAATGACAAATCTGAGTTGTCAGGCTATGGATGATAAGAAAGATAAAGGTCATATATTTTAATGTCATAAAAGGTCTTATTAAAGGAACCCTAATTACATTAGGTATCCATGAAACATTAATTAAATACTGTCTGAAATAATTAGGTCCAAGTTACTGATGATTTAATTAAACTCAGTTTTTTATTTTATAAGAAAACTACAGGTCCGGTATCAGTCCGTTGGCAGGATAATTGATAACGTGTCAGAAGAGCAAAATAGTAACCTTGGCCAGCTACATTGGAAGGACACTATGGTGAGCAGGTTGTCCTGCTTGCCACACCTTGTGGGGACGAATACTTGTGGTGTGCTTGATTTATTTCAAAGGGTGCAGAATTCAGAAGAAAGAGAAAGGTTTTGGCTTATATTCTCAACTTATGTAAACTGTCATAGCATATCACTAGTAGTTCCTGACCTCTTAGTCCTGCTGAGATTCCTTGCAAATTTTGGTGAGGAATCTTTGCCTTATCAAGTAGTAAGACTTGTACAAGATAAGGCAGTTGCACACCTAAAAGACTGGTTTCACATGTCTACCACATGCCCCTCAAAATTGAACACCTTTCTCCTATTCCCCTCCACAAGGAAAAAATGATTATGTAAACAACGTAACGACTTGTTTGCATACAAGAGGACCTGCCAACTCCATGGTTATATATGGATAAAGAAAGCATGACTGGGTGCAGATCAGCTGGTAACGTGCTTACCTGATCTTTTAGAATGAGGGAGATACTGCACGAGTGAAACATCACCCCCTACTTCAACAAAACTGCCACAGAATCTGTGTGAGATTATCTGGGGTGGGGGGAAGAGTACTAGAATGGCAAGAAATATATATGGTAAGTTGGTATGTGGAGCACAGCAGTGAAGGCATTTTGAGGCAAAAGAGCCTTTTCCTGTCTATGCTATGATTGGGAACACAGACCACAGCATTACAGAGATGGACTCTTATGACTTGATTCTGAACACCCACCTCCACTGACAACAGAGATCTAAACCTTTGTTTTGCCAAGCTGACTGGCTCATCTCAGAAAATATCACACTTCAGTTTCTCCTTTTCTGAAATGAAAAGGAATATCTTCATTTGCCTCATAATTATAAAGAGTACTTCCTAATGCCTGTGATACTTCTACAGAAAATTACCATAGAAATACAACATATTCTTCTGAGAATCAGAGGTGGTCTCATGCCTGCAGTGAAGAGCCAAACTTCTTTCAGACCAGCAGTCACCAAGGGTCAAGAAAAAAACAGACTAGAAACCTGTCGTGGTTGATGTTCTACAGAGTAAAGCAGATTCAACAAAGGAACACCTATTTTATCCTTTCAATAATGTCGTATGAGTTTCAGCATCCACTGAAATAAAAGTGTCATAGAAAAGCCTAGTATTTCACCATGGAAAAATAATGAATTCTTAAACCCCCAAAATTTCATCACAACTGTCATTGTTTGTTTTTTTTTGACCACAGTCATCATTATGACACCTAATGAATACCTATATTTTACGAGAGATATGTGGATGATTCCTAAATGTTAAGGAAACCCTAAGATATTGACTCAGTAAGTAGCAAATTTCTTAACTAAATCCAGAAAGATAGTTTTGCAATACATGTAATAATTGACTCGTCAGTTCAACAATTCTGGAAAGACAGAGTGTTTCATATATTGTGTATGAAAAACAGGACAGCTGTACTGGGCACTGTACCTTTTCGTTTCCTGTTGCTTTCACATCTTCCTCAAGATATTAATGAAACTTTTCTCTTAGGCTTTCTCAGTCTTGAATCTCATTCCATTAAAGATGAAGACTGAAACAGAAAGAAAGGCTGTTTTTAAATCAGATGGAATTGCTGTTTTGACTGTTTTTAAAGAAAGCTTTGTTGAAGTCATTCAAAAGACTAAAACAGGAGTTAAAGTTTCATTCTCGTCCTCTGCAAACTGCATGACATTAATTCCTAATTTGTGAAGTAAAATTGTCCTACATTTTATCGTACCTGATTGCTTGTGCCATCTATATCATGCTGTCTGTACAAAAATCCTTAACCCCTTCAGGTAAAAGTAAAATTTTATTACAAAGTCTTTCATTAAATCGTCTTTAACAGGCACTGTTACAGTAATCAGTATAACAAAAGCATGAATCAGCATCTGTATAACTTTTCAAAATTATAAACATACTAGGTACCAATGAGCAATGTAGAAAGTAGACCTTCATTATTAATACACTGTTTCAAAAAATTCTGTTGTCACTTTTCAGCATCAGAGTACAGGTATAAAAACTATTGGTTTTATTCCTAAGTTTTAATTTTCACTGAAATAAATTGGCTTTTAAGATGTTTTTGATACACTTTTTAAAATACAGAAATCTTCAAAGTCTTTGACAAGAATAAAATTGCGTAAATACCTCTAAATAAGGAGTACATTACATATCTGCAGAAGAGGTTGCAATCTGTTAAACAATGTATTCTATGCTGCTTTTTTGGTTTTGCACATATACGCACGCATATACTGTCAGGTATTTAATGGTCATTGTTTGTCTGCAGACAGTATACAGACAAAGCAGACACAGGCACTGAAAAGAGTCCAGGATCTGGGACAAACAGACAAGCAGACGAATTAATGGGAAACTGCTAACACAGTGTCAGACAGGATGCTCTTCAATATCTAGATATTCTACCCAGAAGGATACTCCATATCTAAGTTTTATGTTGTTTCATAAATAATGCCAGTCTTACTACAGCACACATTCTCTGGAGTCTGATGTGTAAGATCTTTTCTCATATTTAGTAACATCAATTTGTTCCATTACCACTGCTTCTCAGACCAGCAGTCCAAACCTGTATTGTCCGAGTCCTTATCGATATTTGTTGCCTTTGTGAATTTGTCTTCACCTTTTCTTAATGTGTTAAGTAAAGAATATTAAAAACATGGTAAAGGCGTTAATTATTTTTTTATACAAGATGATGGGCCAGATCCTGCTCTTGTAATCTAGGCAAAATACAGGCTGCAATGGAAATTCTGCTTCAGTTTCTCCAACAGGATCAAGTACGACACCGTATGTCACTGTACTATATGTCACTGTAGCAACCAAATCATTTAGAAAAACAATCTCTCAAATTAATCCTTTTCAAAGCAACATTAACTGTCAGCAAATGAGATGGAGAATGAAAGGAAAACAGCTGCTTGTGTTTTACCTGTTCTGCCACCCGTTAACTGAAATGAATGAATAAACTCAATACTGTTGGGGAATCCTTGGATTTTCTGAAAACAGTGTTTAGACAATTAGCTTCCATTCAAAGACACATTAGTGACTGAGTTCATAGAGTTAAGTTACAATTATCCCGTGTGCAAAGTAAAATTGCATCAGACTGTGAAGGCTAACAACCAGTCAAAAAAAGAGCAGCTTTAAATGGTTTTAGTACTACAAATTCTAGACACAAACAAGCTTGCATATTGACAATAACATTGCACATTTGCAACATTTTCCCCCAGGTATTTCTAAATATGGCTTTTAAACTTTAAAAGCAATGCAGATGAGCAAAGATGTTCTGCTAGAGATGTCTCAAGGCACACAGTTACCCACAAAATTGTAAAAGTCTGCAAAACAACCTAGCAGAAGCAGACCTACAATTAACAAACATTTGACAAGGCAGTTGCTGGATCTACTTATTTTTACCTTACAAGCACTTACCTGATGTCTCGTGCAATATGCTATAAAGATATTTCCTAAAAGATTTTGGCAAATGAATTATGTAGCTGAAATGTAATAATGAAGGCAGAAATTTGTCCTGTTATCAGTCACACACATTCAAGCAGGAACTCAGTGCAGCACAGTAGATAGAACTATAAGCTCTGGGATCTTCTCATTCAACCAAGATTGCTTCATACAAAAGTTGACAATACACTACTGAAAGCCATTGTTGATATTCAACATTTTTTAAATAGCTGAACAGAATAGACAATACGGCATGAAGGAAAACTTGGATAGGAGGCTGGCCTGGAGTCTGCGTTCAGAGAGGAAAAAACATTAAAAATGGACAAAAAGTATGTGATTCGCATTTTTAATTGCCCTGTGTGTGTCAATTAACTGATCTTTACCATGCTGAAATTCCACCAATTTTAAAGAAAGAATAAAATATGAACCATAATTTTTTTAATCTATTAACATCTAGGTGTGGTTTTAAATGTTGGCACTGACATATCCTTCCATGGTTCACAAACACCATCCGCTAATGTCAATTAAGGAATTTGCAAAATCACTGAAAGATCCTCCCATTGCCAGACCCCTCTGCCTAGGCTGAGGAGATCATACATTTCAGTCATATCAGAAAAAGGATTAATGTGAAATACTTTTTAAAATTATGAACAATCATTTATATGTCCTGTTGTTATCTCCTATCCTTCTATTTTGTCATTTAAAAGACATCAGACCACTACGCCCACTACAGTCCTTGAAGAACCTCACAGAATTTTAGGGATCTTACACATCTTAGAAAAAGGCTTATTTTAGCAACTGTTTGTATTGCTTTTGCATTGTCTAAGGTTTCAGTGCCGATAGGGTAAAATTCTACCTTATATAACTCTGAAAAACTGAATCAGTACAGGCAGATCTTCTTCTTTTCTGCTGACACACCTGAAGCACCTTATGTAGATCGTATTAAAACCACTATGGGTAGCAGGCAGTAACGGATGAGTTTAAACAATCTAATTTTTTTATAATCTAGATATTCCAGCAAAACATTCACTCTGCTTTGGATTTCATTGTATTCTGCTTCACCCATGCTATATTCAGTACTCCTTTCTCAATTTCTTTTTTTAAATGAGAACACTGTCAGATTATTTCAAACCATATCAAGCAGTTTATGATGAGTGTTGGTGGAGTAATTCAGCAGGGTTTTTTGTTGGTTTTTTTTTTAACTCTGTTGTGTTATCCACTAATTCTGATCTTGAACTTAGCATGTGAAAGGTAACTGCATTTTATAGTGCATCGTTCCCTCTTGTTTTCAGCTGGTCCTATTAGGTGTGCTACTGGAATTCAGGCATCCTCTACATTATTTAGACTTCTTTGAAGAAAGGATATTACTTGGTTTGCCTGTTCTGTATCTGAGCTGCTTGTTCCAGTAAAAGCCTGGAAGCCCAGGTGTGTCCAATCTTTGGCACAAAGCACATGTATTGTCCTCTTCACCAGTCTGAATTCAGCTTGAAGTCAGGCTGCCTACAAATACTGCCTGCCCCCACAGCAAAACCATATTTGCATAGTGAGTATGACTAGTGCAATAAATGATCAACGCATGAGTCTGAGCATAGTGCCAGGGAAGGGACTCTGGGGAGGGAAGAGCAGGCTTGAGTACTTCCTCTAAAGGACTGTTACCTTGGTCCCCCTTAAAATGTTTTCCCTAAAGGCAAAGATTGAAACCAGCTAATGAATACTTCGCACTCCTGCAAAGCACAATGGGTACAGCCCTTTCAGTTTATGAGTCATGTTCACAGGTCCTTCCAGGAAAATCCTAGAAGACCTTCCCCATTCTAGTTGTATTTGAGAAATAATCCACCCTGATTCTCTAGAAGTCACCACCAGACAGCAGAGTGAAAATATATCAAATTTAAGCCGCTTTGGTTCAAAGTCCATTATATGGCATCACTATAAACCAGGTTTTCTCTGACCTTGCAAACAGGAGCTGTGAACGAAGTGGTCAAATCACTTACTCAACCACAGAAAACCAAGGGAGTGGGAATGAAAACTAGTGGGCCTTACATCATTGTGGCTATAAGTGTCTCAGCAGCTTATCTACTAGGTCATCCAAGGGGATGTTAGAATTTAAAAACTAAGAACACAGAACAGATACAATTGCATTGGTCTTTGTAAAGCTAACTCATTCTAGACAATCAAATCATGCAAGTTGTCCAGCCCACCATGAAAGATATTTTCTAAGTCAAAAAGAAACAAGTTTGATGCCTTCTTTTACATTAGAAATCAAACAAGCACAAAGCATTTTGCTTTACAACTGGCCTTCGAGTCTAAAAGTCATACAAAGATACATACAGCTATTTCATTGAAATTAGATCCATCGATCTCCATTAGTGCATTGATGTCAATGGAAATGTTTGTGTGCTTGCAATGTCTACAGAGCTGGGTCTAAAATAACTAGAAATATGACTTCTGTGTTGAACCCTATGGCCTTTTCCCTTGTTCCTATGAGATGACTAAAACAACTTTCAGCAAGAAACCTAAACATCAAATATCAATATCATGTGCAATAACTTTTTGCATGCCTTTCTCCCTTCTTGACACTTCAAATGTTTCCTTTTTACTGTGCTTTGGAATCTAAACAATTACTTGTAAACTTGTAAGTTTCACCAGGGCAGGAAATCTTCTAAATAGCTGTGGCAAGCTCTTTTTATGCAGTAGTGCTCATATGAAAATCTAGTTCTAAATGTACTATAGGCTGCACTCCAAAAGTATGTGAGAAGAAATCAGAATATGAACCTGGGCTCTTTTTACATCTTATCCAAAACTATGAATCTCAGAGTACCTCAGCTTTTAAACAGGCAGAAGATTTGAATATGGAAAGGAATCCACCACTAGTTTTCCAGGTGAGGTTCCTTCTGTGTTATTACCCAGATGCTATAAGATACACTGTTTAAAATTTGTCTGTTCTTAAAAGGATAAGAAATTCTGTTCTCAAACCCCTAGGGTTTCATCCAGTGGAATTCTAAAATTGTCAGTAATCATTCTGCAAATTATGTCTACAAGAAAATTGCAATTTTGTCCTTCTGAAGGAAAGGATTATTTTACTACATAGTTCAGTAATGTTCATCTCTGAAAATCACTTAGTAGGTTGCTCTTGGCAAATTCACAAACTGCAGTTGTCAGGACTATCATGAAGTTGTATGCAACATCAATTTAACGATAACATTACACTGGTTTTCTCTCTAGTCTTGCATGGAGCCTGTGAATTTGTGGGAAAGAGATATTCAATACCAATGTATTCATGAACAATGAAGAAAATGACAGATCTGCGTTCTGAGGACATAACATACACCTTGTCCACATTTCACTCGGACCCTTTCAAACACCTGCCAATCCTGCTTCCAGATAAGTACAGAACATTACATGTACTCAGTAACTGTTTAAATTGTTTTAAAGTTTTAAGTTACTACTTTAATTGCAAAGTCTTCATTTTCCTCTCTTACTGAAGCCATGATATGAATTCTTCTCTCATTGTTATAATTTTCTGTGAGACAAGCTTGCTATAATTTAGCACTCAACTGCATGGAATCCCATTATGAAGTCTCATATCACACAGAGTATATCTGAGTATAAAACATAAAATGCTTAGCTTGTAAGGATAGAGAGCGTGTCATCTCTGTAATTTGATCACTAAAGTGAAATTTTGGTTAAAATAGTTAGACTATAATGGCAAGATAATGCTAAATATCCAGATTTTTAAAATGAGTGACACACTATACATTTCAGAGATAGAGATATGTGTGACCTTCACAGAAGTTAATTAAAATATGGAGAAAAAAAATCAAACTGCTTTTTTTCTAAGAAGCTTGCATTTCAAATGTCCCTGACCCTAACTAATAAATGGGATAGTCCAATATGTCTGCTATTCCCTATACAAGGTCCCCTTGAATAATTTCCCTCTAGAGATCGTCATAGTGAAGAATGCCCTGTGTCGCTCAGATTTTTACACATTTAAAGGTAATTCTTTTTTCCCAGTCCAGATGTGACACTGGTTTAGACTTCAAACATTTTGTCATTTTTCCAGAAATCCTGAGTAGATCTTAAATGGGACATAGGTTTTGACCTTCCAATACTATCTCATGATTTGTTTCCTTAATACCACTATCTTAAATTTGCAGTAATAAATATAGTGACTCTTTGGTTTACTGAATTCTTTTACAGCAGTAAGAACAAAGTGTTAGAAATAATGTAACACATGAATCAAATTGTTTTGTGTCCTTGATGGAATACAGTAACTATAAGAGATCACAGACTGAAAATCCAGTGAGTGTCTTAAAGCAATGGTCATGAATAAGATAATACACCAATGTTTGCTTGCAGTGTCTTTTCAAACTTGAAGTAAATTACTTCCTGTACATTCATTGCTTACTAACCGTTCAACAGCTAAAATAAGCTACTTGAAAAGGCACAAACATATCTGAAATAAGGACACTACCAGAGCTGGATAGGGAAATAAAATTCTCATTCTACAAAGTGTTCCAGTATTTCTCCAGGTACCACATTCTAGCTAAAACTAACACTAAATTCTTCTTCGAACCCCCATTCCCAGAACTTTGAAGTCTACTGTGAAAGCAACACTCTGGTATTAGGGCACTTACCTAGGACACAGACAACCTAGTTCAAGTCATTGTTTTCCTAGTCTGTTCCATCAGAGCTAGTTACTATAAGCACCATGTTACTAAGCAGTCTAAGACAGAGCATACTTTCATCTTTCTTATTGGAGCTGTTTGCAAACTAATTAAATAAACTTTCCATAGAAACCAGAATGTAGATCTTTTACAGATCGAGAAAATTATCTAAGCATGGCATGAAAGGCTCTGCTAAAAGACTACGTGACTCTTTATACTGTCACAGATCTAGTTCTCAGCTTGTTTCTTTCCATGTTGTCCGTCCACAGTTGGCTGCCTTATCTGGATTATAAAGTGTGCAACACTTTCAAAAGCATAGACTAGGGGAAATCCATGACACAATAAGCAACAGCTTCATGGTCAGGCTGTAATTGTCTGGGTGGTGAGAAGTCAATTGTAAAAGAGGTTCAGGTCCTAATTCTGAATACTCCAACAGTCTATGGACTATCTGCCGCTCCATGGTATGTCATCTTAAACTTGAGAAGCCTGTTCCAGTGAAAGCCTCACAAAAGTGTTATGATCCTGTGAAAAGTTTCAGTTTCAATGAACTGATATTTTCTGATTCAAAACCATTTTGTCTAAACATTCTTTGGTAGCGCTACTGGTCACTATATAGGCTAAATAAAAGATTTTCCATTGTTAGTAATCATACTTATAAAAATGATTACAAATACATTTAAATTGAGGAAAGGTAGAAAATGCTAACAATGCGTGGCTAAATACTTGCTGCTTACATAAAGACACACTTTTTTCCCTAGCACAATTGTGGAGCACAAGTAATGGAGGTGGGCTTGGGGGAAAAGATGCCATAAACAGCGGACTCTTTTTTTCACAATAAATTTTCATAAAAAATATCTACAAAAAAGCCAAGTTACCAGTGTTGGATATTACAATGTATTTGATTAATTTTTTCTTTTTTAATATAAAATTGTCAGATAATCTTGTCCTGTAAAAATACTACATTTTAAAATTCACCGTGGAGCTGTCAGGCACCCACAGCCTCTTAGAGCTAGAGCTGGTACTGAGCTTGTGCTTCTTGTCAAAATTTAATGAGACGACCAGTTCTAAAATAATTGAATTTTCATATCAGAGCGAACCAGGATTACTCAGACAATAAAAATGCTGAGTCCTGTACTGTTACTGGCAAATACCTTTTGCTTTGCTCATGAAATCAGTATGTAAATGTTCAGGGTTTGTATTTAAGGCATCTTATGCATTTAGAGTTGTAGTACTAGCAGTAATTTCAAATGGTGCCGTTGATAAGTAGCTGGGTGGGTTTTTTTTTTATAACGTTCAAACTGTAATTTGTTTGGTGAATCAGGATAAGCATTTGGCTTATATTTTATATAAATGTTAATGCAGTTGCAGTTTAATTACGTTTCTTAACTTTTAGTATTTCAAAAGTAGAATTTTAAGACCACTACATCAGATTGTCTTGCTTTCATGGAATACTTATATGAGCACAGCCCCACTGACTTATGACTTTAAAAAGTAGAACTGTCCAGAAAGTTTGTGCCTGCTACAGGCGATGAGTATATGTAGAGTGGCGAGGCATGAAGAGTAGTACAATGTTGTATGCATTCCTCAGCTTGCAGGTTGAAAACTCAGAGACAAAAGGTCCCCATCAGAAGTACAAAAGGATCAAAACCAAAACAAAACAAAGAAATGCCCCTACTTTGGGGACTATTTACATAAATGCTACAAGCAAAAATAAAATCTACATCAACAATACAGTCGTTGGTACTACAGAAATAGCTAATAGAAATAATTGAGTGGATTCTCAATAAATTGTTAGGCTGCACATCACTGATAAATATTTATTTTATTGACTTGTTTTCCAGAGGTTATTACGAGGTATAAAACTGCAGGAATAAAGACAGCTAAACTTTTCAAAGAGGCCAAATGTCTCTGACTGTCTTAGCAACAGGAGTTCTGCATGACTGTGCAAAGTTACGCTGAATTTTAAATGTATGGCAAACACATATTTGGCTACGTACAATTCACAAGGAAGAGCTACTGAACAACTCACAGAACATAAAAGGTCTCTCATCCATTGTCACATTATGCTTTCTAGCATGTATCTTCCTATGAAACACATCAACCTGTCATCATTATCAACAGTTAAGGCAGAGTTAATTAGCCACACACATAATTTTGTTTCCCTGACCAGCTCACCAAATTTAATACATGTTCTTGTGTAGCTGCCCAGACATGCTACAGAAAATCTATAAAAGAGAGAAGAATTCAGAAAATACATTTCCAAACCCAAAAGAATTTGTGACTTGAATTCCAATCTCTAATAAAAAATGAACTAAAAAAAAATCTTTGCTGTGACTGCTGTCCTGCACCCTTCTTTTAGTCAGGGAGGAGACTGCAGTGCTTGATGGGAGATGTAGTTTAAACCTGAACATTGAATTAAAACAAACATGAAATGCAGGAAAGATGCAATCTAAAAGGAAAAGAATCTAGCTCCTGTTCTTCATTTACACGATGGTAGAGTGCTGTGGCAGAGGTCATGGAAGACCAAGTGAACATCTGAAATTTTTCTTATTGCAGTAATATTGGTTAGGAAAGTGATCATTCATAATTATATTCAAACCTGCAATTGTGTGTTCAAGTGTATTTGTTTTCTAGTCTGCAGTCTTCAGGAGTTCATAGCCACATAGCTGATATTTCAATTTTTTAAAAAAAACTGCTTCACTAATTCTTCTGCAGATCAAGGTTACTTGACAACATTGTTAAAGAAGTCTTATCTTCTACTAGCTGTGCATGGAGCCTCAAAGTTGCAGATAGTTCTGAAAATTGATTATGGCATATTTTAATAACAGAAATTGTTTGTATAGAGGTGCTCAATATGCCTGCCAACTGACCTAATAAAATTCTGCCTTTTGCATGATGCTCTTGAATATATAATCAGAGAGAAGACTGCACAGATGTATAGTTCTACTTATAGTTCTACCAAACTATAGTATTGTTTATGATATAGGTATAGTTCTACCTGTATTTCTACCAAAATCACTGTATATAGAAAAGTTTATTAGCCCAGAACACTACACCTTCATTGTCAATCACAGAATCATAGAATGGTTTGGGTTGGAAGGGGCCTTAAAGCTCATCTTGTTCCAACCCCCCCGCCATGGGCAGGGACACCTTACACCAGAGCAGATTGCTCAAATTGCGGTTGGCCCATCCAACCTGGCCTTGAACACTTCCAGGAAGGGGGCATGCACAGCCTCTCTGGGCAACCTCTGCCAGTGCCTCATCACTCTCATTGTAAAGAATGTATTTCTTGTATCTAAATCTACCCTGTTTCAGTTTAAAGCCATTACCCCTTGTCCTATCACTACATGCCCTTGTAAAAAATCCCTCTCTCCAGCTTTCTCGTAGGCCCCTTCAGGTGCCGGAAGGCTGTGCTAAGGTCTTCCCAGAGCCTTCTCTTCTCCAGGCTGAACAGCCTCAATTCTCTCAGCCTTTCCTCACAGGAGAGGTGCTCCAGCCCTCGGATCAATTTTGTAGGCCTCTGGGCCCGTTCCAACAGGTTGTGGCCTCTCCTGTGCTGAGGGCTGCAGACCCGGTCAGAGCACTTAATGCCCAACAGTAGTATAACGTACTTGATAATGTACATCACCTGGTTTAAGAATGCAGCAAGTACCCTTGGAAACATTCCCACAGATATTTCTTTTTTGTCCTAGTACCTCCTGGAAGAGGTGACAAAGCTGAGACTTTTGAGTCATCCATTTTCAACATTCTTATGGGTTTTTTCCTGCTTTGTTTACTAAATACTGCTTTAGTTAACTGTGGTCTTGCTGCCTTACTGAAGGGTATTTTTGTTTTGTATTGTGGTTTTTTTTTTGATGTGCAGAATAACGAACAGTGATATCTCTACTTCACCTAATGAGTTAGTTAATATCACAAATATTATACTGGAGATCGGAAAAGAAGATTAAGAACCAGAAGTAAAAGCTCAGAAAACAATATAATTAGAAAACTTGAGAAATTGAATAAAGCATTTTGGGGACAGCTAACCAAGAAGGTAAAACTAAATTCACCAAGTGTATAGAGACTGTGAAGTTAGTCTACCGAAATTCAAATTCTATAAATTACTTCCCTGCCGAATTTCAGCATCCATGCAGGGACAGGAATGACTCTCACACATCGATACAATGCACAGCCGATTCCCAATTTATTGGTCTGCTTGCGTGGTTATATACATTTTTCATATCTGCACACGCGATCACGCTTATTCGGATAGGCTACAGACATAAATCACACGCTGTTCACGCACCCCACATTCCCTTATGATTGGTAAATATGCACTAATGCCAATAGCAACAGACCGCCTCCACGTCCTTGAACACATCTTGTTTTTGCTAACCCACATCATGTTTATCCTTAGCTGTCCTTTCCAGCGGCCTGTCCAGCTATGCTAACTGTTTTACTTAAACGTCCTAGTCGTGCTAATTCTCAAGCTACATCGACCCCAATGCTCCCCGAAGGTAACAGCAAATACAGTAAAGCACTCTCATGTCCTAAAAAGAGCACCTTCCTGAGGTTACACATGGCAGCGAAAGTGGACAACATGGAAGTAACTTACCTCTCTCAGAAGAAGCTTCTCTACATTTAGAGGTGGAGTGAAATAGTATGTATATTGTTGCAAGTTATTACAAGATAAGCAGTCAATTTGGGCAACTTCAGGCTGTCTCTATGGGTTTTTTTTTTTGCCTTACGTCATCATTTCCTCTCACTTGAAATTTAATGTTGTTTCTGGTATCATGGCACCTGAGTTACAATATTCCATTGATCCCTCTTTAGGAAAGAATGTCATATTTACTAGGAAATATTTGCAATTTTTTTTTACTCTGTTCCTACTGAAAGCTTTCCTAGTCAAGTATGACTTTAATACCTTGCATATTTTTCTCCCTTAACTGTAAATAGATTTCACACACTGAAAATTGCTGCTGGCAGGAACTGTGTGTCCAGCAATTCGGTACAGCCTATGTGCCCTAGAGAATGATCTTAAAGACAGTAACAGTGGGCAGCAGACAACTACACGAGGTGACTTATGAAATCAGCAGTATATTATTTTCTGAAATCAACTGAAAAAAATGTGTTAGATGTAAAAGACATACAAGAAACAAAATCCTGTGGCAATTTCTTAAAGCCTGTGAAATAGGGCAAGAATGCAAAGCGAGTTCAAATTTTGTATTTTAAAAAACCAAGTTTCTGCCCAAGTAGTCATTCACGAGAAAAAAAAGCAAAATGAGGCACAAGATTGAAACTTTTCCTGCAGGTGAAAAGTAGGATAACTTGGAAAGACCCTAGAGCTAACAATTGAAAACTCTAGATTCCAAAACAAGGGATCATAGAATCATAGAATCATTTAGGTTGGAAAAGAACTTTAAGATCATCAAGTCCAACCATTAACATAACACTGCCAAGTCCACTACTAAACCATGTCCCTAAGTGCCATGTCTACACATTTTTTGAACACCTCCAGGGATGGTAACTCCACCACTTCCCTCGGCAGCCTGTTCCAATGCTTCACCACTCTTTCAGTAAATAAATTTTTCCTAATATCCAGTCTAAATCTCCCTTGGTGAAACTGGAGGCCATCTCCTCTCATCCTAATCACTAGCTACTTGGTAAAAGCAACAGGCACCCACCTCGCTACAGCCTCCTTTCAGGTAGTTGTAGAGGTCTCCCCTGAGTCTCCTTTTCTCCAGGATGAACTCCAGTTCCCTCAGCTGCTCCTCATAAGACTTGTTCTCTAGACCCCTCACTAGCCTTGTTGCCCTTCTCTGGATGCACTCCAGCACCTCAATGTCCTTCTTGTAGTGAGGGGTCCAAAACTGAACACAGTACTCCAGGTGCGGCCTCACCAGTGCCAAGTACAGGGGCACGATCGCCTCCCCACTCCTGCTTGCCACACTATTCCTGACACAAGCCACGATGCCGTTGGCCTTCTTGGCCACCTGGGCACACTGCCAACTCCTATTCAGACAGCTGTCAACCAACACCGTCAGGTCCTTTCCTGCTGGGCAGCCTTCCAGCCACTCCTCCCCAAGCCTGTAGTGTTGCATGGGGTTGTTGTGACCCAAGTGCAGGACCCGGCAGTCAGCCTTGTTGAACCTCATACAACTGACCTCTGTCCATCGATCCAGCCCTCTGCAGAGCCTTTCTACCCTCTAGCAGATCAACACTCCCACCCAACTTGGTGTCATTTGCAAACTTACTGAGGGTGCACCCGATCCTCTTGTCCAGATCATTGATAAAGATATAAAACAGAACTGGCCCTAGTAATGAGTCCTGGGGAACACCACTTGTGACTGGCTGCCAGTTGGATTTAACTCCATTCACCACAGCCCTTTGGGCCTGGCCATCCAACCAGTTTTTCACCCAGCAAAAAGTACACCCGTCCAAGCCATGAGCAGCCAGTTTCTTCAGGAGAATACTGTGGGAAACAGTGTCAAAGGCTTTACTGAAGTCCAGGTGGACAACATTCACCGCCTTTCCCACATCCACTAAGCGGGTCACCTTGTCTTAGAAGAAGATGACGTTAGTCAAGCAGGACCTGCCTTCCATAAACCCATGCTGACTGGGCCTCATCACCTGGTTGTCCTGTATGTGCCGCATGATGGCAATCAAGATGATCTGCTCCATAACCTTCCCTAGCACCAAGGTCAGACTGACAGGCCTGTAGTTCCCCAGATACTCCTTCCAGCCCTTCTTGTAGATGGGTGTCACACTTCCTAACCTCCAGTCAGCTGGGACCTCCCTGGTTAGCCAGGACTGTTAATAAATGATGGAAAGTGGGTTGGTGAACACTTCTGCCAGCTCCCTCAGTACCCTTGGGTGGATCCCATCCAGCCCCATAGACTTGTGTATGTCTAAGTGGTGTAGCAGGTACTAACCATTTCCCATTAGATTATGGGGTCTTCATTCTGTTCCTCATCCCTGTCTTCTAGCTCAAGGCACTGGGTACCCAGAGAACAACTGGTCTTACTGTTAAAGACTGAGGCAAATATGACATTAAGTACCTTAGCCTTTTCCTCATCTTTTGTCACTGTATTTCGTCCTGACATACAATGAAGGATGGAGATTCTCCTTAGGCCTCCTTTTGTTGTTAATGTATTTATAGAAACATTTTAAATTGCCTTTTATATCAGTAGCCAGATCAAGTTCTTGCTGGGCTTTGGCCCTTCTGATTTTCTCCCTGCATAACATCACCTCATCTTTCTAGTCTCCCTGAGTTACCTGTCCCTTCTTCCACAGGTTATGAACTCTCTTTTTTTTTCCTGAGTTCCAGCCAAAGCTCTCTGTTCAGCCAGGCTGGGCTTCTTCCCTGCTAGCTTGTCTTTTGGCACATGGGGATGGCCTGCTCCTGTGCCTTTAGGATTTCCTTCTTGAAGGATGTCCAGCCTTCCTGGACTCCTTTGCCCTTCAGGACTTCCTCCCAAGGAACTCTGTCAACCAAGCCCCTGAACAGGCCAAAGTCTGCCCTCTGTAAGTTCAAGGAAGTAGTCCTGCTAATCACCCTTTTCTACTTCTCTGAGAATGAAACCCTTATCATTTTATGATTGCTGTGACCAAGATGGCCTTGAACTGTCACATCACCCAAAAGTCCTTCTCTGTTCATAAACAACAGGTCCAGCGGGGCACCTTTCCCAGTTTGCTCACTCACCGTCAGTGTCAGGAAGTTATCTTCCACACACTCCAGGAACCTCCTAGACTGTACTGTATTTCCAGCAGACATGTGATAAGCTGAAGTGCCCCCACCAGAACAAGGATTAGTGATTGTGAGACTTCTTACAGCTGCTTACAGAATATTTCATCTGCCTCTTCATCCTGGTTGGGTGGTCTTTCATCTGCCTCTTCATCCTGGTTGAGTGGTCTGTAACACACACCCACCACGATATCTGCCTTGTTGGTCTTTCCCCTGACTCTTACCCATAAACATTCAACACTACTGTCACCATCATTAAGCTCCAGACAGTCAAAACACTCCCTACTACACAGGGCTACGCCACCAGCCACCACCTCTCCTTCCCATTGCAGCACTCCAGTTGTGCGAGTCATCCCACTATGTTTCCATGATGGCAACTACATAATAGTTTTCCTGCTGAAAAATGGGTTCCAGCCCCATCTGTTTGTTGCCCATGCTGCGTGCATTGCTGTAGATGCACTTCATTTGGGCTATTGATCCCGCCACCTTTCTGGAAGGAGAAGCCTTAATTCATACATGAACAAGCCTTAATTCTTATGTGAACATTCTCAGGCATTTCCGTGGTTTCTAACACACCAATAACACTTCCATCTTTACTGCTGCATGGATTTCCATCCCCTATCTCCACTGAGACAGCAGACTGAAGGACCTCACTGGTCTTCAACTCTAGCTTTTCACGGCATCAACACCATTCCTCAAACATTGGCGTTGCTGTGCCCAAGGTTATCTCTAGTGAGCCTGGTTTTATTCCTTTCCCCCTCCAAATCTAGTTTAAAGCTCTTTCAATCAGCCCTGCTAACTCTTGCACAAAGGTCCTTTTTCCCCTTTGAGACAGGTGTACCTTGTGTGTTGCCAGCAGGCCTGGTGTCATGTAAACTGACCCATGATAAAAACCCCCAAAATTCTGCCGGTAACACCAGGCTTGGAGCCAGGTATTGATCTGCTGGCTCTTCTGTCTCTTCTTTCATCATTCCCTGCAACTGGAAAAATAGAGGAGAGCACTGCTTGTGCTCCTGATACCTTAACCAGTTGTCCCAAGGCCCTGAAGTCTCTCTTGATTGCCCTTGGACTACTTGTTGCAACTTCACCACTGCCTACCTGGAAAATAAATAATGGATAATAATCTGAGCATTGTACCAGGGTAGGAAGCTTTCTCTTCACATCGTTAACCCAGGCCCCAGGGAGGCAGCAGACTTTCCTAAGAAGTGGGTCCGATTTGCACACTGCGCCTTCTGTTCTCTGCAGAAGGGAGTCTCCTATGACAATGACCCATCTTTTTTAATTTATGGAAGCAGTTTTGATGCAGGGCATAGGCCGACTTGACTTTGGTGACACCTCCAAGCTGGATGAACCATCGTCCTTGTTATTGTTCAGTTCCACTTGCAAAGCCTCGTACCTATTACACAAGGGCACCTTGTGCAGTCACAGAGGAGAATGTCCTGCTGCGCCAGGCAGGAGCTTGTCACCGTTGCCTCCCTTCTTTTTTGATGGCCATTTTTCAGGTTTACAACAGGAAAAACTATACCAGTAATGGTGTTTCTGCAACTAGGTACTATTGCTCTTTTTGGGGCACAAGCAAAGAAATTTAAAGAAAACTTGATTTTGTTTTAAAATCCTAAGTGGATACAGTCAGCTAGTTTCACTAGCTCTGCTGCAGTGTTGGTAACGTCCAGAACAGCCAGAAAAATAGTAAACGAGCCAGTTTTGTATTACATTTGCACAGGGCAAGCTGCTTTTGTAAATAGAGTTCTGCTAATGTATGTGAATGCATTTAGGGCACTGGCTTTTGAAAATATGACTAAATTATGATGTAAGAACTAAGAAAGGCAGGTAAAAATCATCAATGTATTATTAAAAAGTTCAATTAACCTAGAGATTAAGAAATCTACTTTTCAGCCTGAACCTAAAATTCAGTGTTGCTGTTTTTACTGATGAGGCACAATTATACCTTCCCCTCCCCTTTTGCGTTTACATTGGATTAACTTCTCTTAAAAGTAATTCTGCAATAATGTATCATTTATATGTACGCTCAGGACCTTACTGTGGTTTTAGTGAAAGAATGCTCATTTATATGTATCAGTTGAAATATGTATTTTGTTCCATGACTAAAAAAGGTAAAGAGTCACTAATATGGTCTTTTAACCCTAAAAGACTTTAATACTCCTCTTCCTTATCTTAGATCAACTTTATTATAAGGCAGTAATTACACAGAAAAAAAGTAATGATCATAATGTCAGCCACATTTAACCTCCTTTGATCTCCCATGATTCTTTGCACTAAGGGCTCAAGAAAAGGCCTTCAGAGACTTCTTGATAACTGAATGAGTGATTATCCTCCTTGTTAATGGGCAATGATATCGAAAACTCTTCCATATGTACAGAATATTCATGAGGGGGCTGCACAAGCTGAGATAAGACTACAAGATGCCACAAGCAATCACTTAAAAGAACCCTATGAAAAAATATTCATACTCAGGGACATTGGTAGACTTGAAGTCTCTGGGTGAGGGAAGGAGGAGGGCACATCCACCGCCATCTAACTGCCAGCGTAAATTGGAGAGAGGGCCTGCTTCCCTTGGGCTATCCATAACCGAGTTTTACTAGTTAAGTGCATTTGGCAACACGACTATTTTAGCTATCATGTCAGAATGAGGTTTACCTTCACCTGGTATCTTAGCTCCAAACATGTGCAACCGAGACAAAGCGCAGACATTTGTTAACGACCAGTTGTCTAACAGGGGCTAGAGTGGCTTTCTTTGGAAGGAGCCAGCATTGTCTGAATACCTGAAGGGCTGCCCTTTATCTAAGGAAGCTGAAGATGAGGAAGCTACATTTTCTTTTTCTGGGTCTTCCTTTTCTTTTTGGGACTCAGTTTCAATGCTTGGACTTGAAATGCGATCACAGTTGGAAGGTGCATCACACATGTGCACGTCCCTGACCTGGATGTATTTATAAGGCATCAGCTGATGGCACAGAAGTATTTTCTCAGCCCATCAACTACCACCTAAGCGGTGGTAATAGACACTAGGCATAGTTCTATGGTTTTCAAGAGGGGAATAGCAAAACTCGTTATAATGAAACATTAAGTGAAGATACACTTGCCCATAGACAGCAGATATCGTGAAGGTGAATCTGAAGAAATCAGTTTTGCACAGGTTCATTTGTTGTCCTGAACTAATAGGCAACATTGTGGCCCAGCAGTTGCTAACTGATGAGCTAACTTACCGGCTAACTGATCAATCTATTGCAGTTTGATACTTCAACATTTTTTCCCGAATGATATGGAAATTTTAACACTTGTAAATCTTTCCATATCAATAATCTGAAAAACATGCAGTTTGGTTCAATCAATCTTTAGGTGACTTCAAGATATGTTTTTTCATTTGTCATGTTAACATTTCTCCATCTTTTTAAAAAATGTATTTCTTAAGAAAGAAAAGTAAGATACTTATGAAAAGAAATGGTATGTTGATAATTGGAATTTCTTAACTAAGTATGCTGAAACAGAAAATTCATACCTGTAAGCCTCTCTCAGTTTCTGTTTTAATGAACTGATGTCTTCCTAGACAAAAAACATTTTGGAAAATAAACTGATGATGGTGATTCTTACTAAAACAGCTCTTCTAACCACACAAAGCAAGACTCCAGTCCAGTAAACTTTTCTGAAAAGTAATGAATTATGGTGTTGAGATATCTACTATTCTGTGCTGTGTTTAATGGATGCTCCATTCTCTACTGTGGTTCTTTTCTGTTCAAGGTCTTTTTGAATAGCAATACTGTATGTAGTGAACTAACTGAAATAACACGTATAGTGTGATCAGCTCAGCTAGGACCAGTCATGATGCACACCAGTTGGCCAATAAGGTCACTGCCTTGGAACTGCTTTCCAGTGGAAAACAGGTTTCTTCTTACACAGATTTCCGTTGGTAAAAAATATCTTGTTTCTATGAGAGATTTTTGTCTCATTAAAAAACTGATTTACCATAAACTCTTTTCACCAAAGCCTTTTTTTTTTTTTTTGGGGGGGGGAGTAATACAAAACCCCAAAATCGTTCAGTTTGTAACAGCCCTCATTTCCACTAAAACAAAGCACCAAAGCTGAGTGCTTTGGTTGCTTGACAGTTTATTCTACCATGATGATTTTGCTAGCTTCCTGAAAATCCCTGCAAATGTGAACCAGTAAAACCAAACAAAACCCAGTTTGAATCTTCAGGGTTTTTTTTCCAATCTAATACTAAATCTGAACTGATGGCCTGAAGTTCTATTGAACTTATACCAGACCTGAACAAAACCCACTTCATACACAGTCAAATCTGAAATGATGTGAAAAATGCACTGGTCTGACTTTCTAGCAGTTACAGATTGGTGGAAATTAATGAGGAAATTCAAGTGGACAGGCAAACCAATCTATTTGCACAGTGTAAGCCTGAAGCCCAGCTTAAAAAATATGTAGTCATCAAATTGAAAGGCTTCTGCCTTTGCCTCTGAAAGTCACTAGGAGAGTGTCTGCCTGTTGTAGAGGCACCATGTAGCGTCAGCTCCATCAGCTCCATCCATATAGCTCATATTTTGTATGCATCTTTCTTCTAGCACTGCCATCAGAAGCAAACCACAAATTAGTACAGAAATCTTACATCCATTTTTGTGCATCATATAGATATTCTGAAGAGTATAATGCTGTAGTTCAGAGATACACGTACATGTTGGGTCATGGAAGAGGCTATGAATTTCTCTGTATACCAGCTACCGAACACTGCACAATCTGGGCTAAGTGTGGGCATTCTGTTAAAGCATTTTTGCAGAGGTTTCAAGTACACAATTCAAGTGGCACTGTATCTAGGGGCTGTATGTGTCTGCACTGGCTGTACGCACATGAAGCAGGAACTGCTGGTTTTCAGTGCACACCAAACAATATTTAGCTTCCTTTACACATGGGAAATACATTTATTCTTTTTTGCCTGTATCAATAGAAACATTATTTTTGTAATTTCTAAAAAATTTACTAGTTTTCAAAACTATTTCTGCAAAAATCCTTTATCTGCCTCCCTTCAGAAGTGCAGCAAATCCTAATATGATTTATCGAATGTCCTTGCTTCCGAAAGGCATTGTGGCTACCGAAATAATGAACTACTTGAAAGTCACATTTAATTTACTTCCAAAGAAACAAGCTAGCATTGCTCAAGGTTGCTGGGGAAACAGGAAAGCTGCTTTAGATCAGTTTGTAGCAGAGAAGACTTGCTGATATTTTGCAATTTGCACATGCTCACCATAACTTTAACAATCTCTTATTTTCAGAAACCTACTTATGACTGTGTTAAATATTCATCTTCATTCCCAAAGCATGGTCTTGTTTTCAGTTGTGGATTTGGATTCATAAATCTGACTTAAAAATAAGCTGTTTTATCAGAACCTTGTATGTATTTCTTCTTTTGGGGCCCATTTGATCCAAGAATGCATCCAATTTCAGCCCGAGAGAACCCCACAGCAGCCATAAAAATCTCATTTCTTGGGTTTCTACAGTACCAAAGTCGTATGCAATTTCAGCTGATGAGACCTCTTCCAAAATCTTTTATTGTCCACTCTTAAGACTTTTCTGCTATACAGAAAAGTTCTAATAATTTCCAGAGTTGTAAAATTTAGTTACTGCATTCACTTACTGCTCTGCTGTAAAGAAAAAGAAAATCACATTTGAAAGCAATGTGCAAGTCTGTTGAATTCTGCTAATCCTTCTACTGGTGCTAAGTCAGAAGCCCCTTTCTCTGTTAGTTGCAGTGATTTAACATGCACATATTCTGTGCTATCAAATTCATTCCCAATTTACTGAAGGTTGCAGCGGTGAGATGAACAGACCAACAGAGACCGTTAAGGAAGCCTGTCTTTGACAGTAAGAGAAGCTAATACGCAGAGGAATCGGTTAGCTTTTGATATTGGTGACCTAGTATAATTCATTTAGGTATAAAACTACGCCCTGCCTAGTACAGTGGGGTTAACTATTTACAATGAGCTTAGATTTTGCCAAGTAGATGGTGCAGCTAGGATTAGCTCTCAAGGTCTGCAATGCTCAGACCTGTGCCTATTGCTAGAAGAGTGTCTTCTCACAACACCCAGTTTTACACAAGAGATCAATTTGCTAAAATCATGTCAGTGATATGCATTTCATGTGTAGAAATACTAGTTATCTGTGCATTATTGTTTAATTATTCCATTATTTACCCCTTAGAATCCCCAAATTACATTAAGCACACATTAAGTTAAAAATGAACAGTGAAAAATATTAACCATAATTAAAGTGCTTAAGATGATTGATGGTATTGAGTCCAGATTGCCTTCAATTAGTCACATAGAAACAGAATTTAGAAAATAGCCTAAAACAAAAGATGCATAATATCTTTAATGTAGTTGCAGTATGTAGGCTTTTACACATACTTAGGTAACAGGTGATGTGTTTTGAAATATCTGTCAGCTAATTCCCCAGTTTTCCTATCAACTTACTTTCGGTTCAGATATTGGACATAAAATTTCATCACTACTGTGTTTGCTTTGTTTTGTTCATTAAATTTCCTCCATATATCTCATGAAACTGCATTTTGTATTCTTTGCCTCATATATTTTGAGACTTTCGGTGACATTCCATGCATGAAGTCTTCAGCAAATTTTGCTCTATTTTAGACTTACTATGTTTTAAAGTTACTGCAGCGATGTTTTCAACTGAGTGCTATAGTTTGCTTCCTTAACTCATAGTGCAATCATCCACCAGGATGAACTGAAGAGATGAGAAAGCAGAGAATTGCGAAAGGTAAGTAACCAGAAGGAAGAATGGGGGAAGAGGAGCAGCACAGTGGAGATTTGGACTAGGACATGTTTGAATATAATGTAGGCAATAAATAATAGAAAAAATGAGGGATGAGGGGAAAAGTCTCTGAGTAACTAAAGATAAGGTAAAGGGCTCGTTGCAAAAAGACCAATCTTAGAAGAGAGCTTTACTTTCCACTGAAGTCCTGCCTGTAACCTTAACACAGGAATCCTGCTGTGCCTGGAAGGAAAAAGGCCTGGGACTCAGCAGGAAATCTCTGCTTGCTGCAGGGCATGAATGCTTCTTCCTGCTGCTGGGGAAGACAGGTAGACTGGCTGCCTCCCTTGAAAATGGGCCAGTGGTGGGGAGTTCTGGAAACCTGTTGCATGCTACTCAAAGTTCATTGATCATCCTCTTGCAAATGTAAATGTTGCTGTCGCCCAACCTTGTGACAAAAGACATGTTGCTGACAAAATCGGCTACAAAATTGAAACGTAAGTGGGTAGGCAAGCCAAATTTCAGAAAGAACTCTTGGTAGCCGTTTACTGAACAATAATGACGAAATACCAACTAAAACTTGGAGGCTTTGGAATCAGCTCAGGAATGATTCACTAAATAAAATGCACTAGCAAGTATTTTACAATATAATTCAAAGAATTTTGTTCTTAGTATTATAGCCTCTCTGGTGTTGAATTTCCAGAGAAGAAAGTGGATTGTAACAGGAACAGTATATTCCTATAGTTTGATGCCATTCTTCTTTGCTTAAAAATAAATTGAACTTTTACACCAGATATTAATTAATGTAAACCAGATTTTCTGGGGGAATGGGTAAAAAAAAAAAAAAAAAAAACCAAGGTCGGTCATTAAAGAGAATAAAATCAGGAACTAATTAGGTCCAGTCAGTCCCAGAGCTGACTCACTGAGGGTCAATGCTGGCATACCTAGGTTTATTAGACAGCAAAATCATTGTCTTCTTCCTATTTGTATTGCTCTTCCTTATTTCTCTATTATTTCTGAATGAAGACAATGCTCTAATTTGAATAAGCAATTGGAACCCGGCCCCAAATAGCTACATGTAATTTTTGAAAGAACAATTGAAGGGAGTAGTGCAAAAAATGGATTGCTTTATGGCTACAACAGCAAGCAGTTTCCCTGAGAAAAGTATTCTTCTGTCTTCTTTAAGCTAATATATCACAAATATCTGGAAGATAATCTTGTTTTCTTGAAGGAAAACCTCCAACGTCTGCCATTGCTCAGAAAAGAATGTCTGAAGTTGTGGTACAATACCTCTGTGAGCAGCCAGCTTGGATTCCTTACACAAACAAAGGTGGGTAGCTAATCTTTTGCAGCTCATCTGGAATACTGCGTTGTTCTACTAGACTAATTTGGACTGTACAATACTGCAGTCTGGCTGACCCTGGAGTCTTTTATGGCAGACTCTGGACAAACAGATAGCAAAAGAGCTCCTGATCCACAGTACTTCCAATAGCAAATAACCCAGAGAAAGAGACACCAGAGAAGGAAAACACACAGATACACATATGCACAGTAAATCTTGCCTAATAGAACATCTGCCATCTAGGCCACACAGCCTCACAAAATTAGTTTGTACATTCAGAAAAGTTTTCACCTAAAACTTTCATAGCTGAGAACGTCTTTTCCAGATTTTCATCCAGAAAAAGAGACACAGAAAAAAGTGACTCAACAGAGGTCACAGACAGCTGAGAAAGACCTCACTTATTGCTTTCTGGGTGCTGCTTTACCAGCATGGTCTTGATCATCCAGAAAGAGTCAAAGAAGTGAAACAAAAATGGAGATGCAACAGGGTGTTCTGAGACGAAAACATAAAAGTTGCCAAGTATAGCTTGGTTATTAACTGACAGCTAATTTAGAGCATAATCATCTAATCCTACCTGAAGAGTAAACACACTATCATTGGTAAACATTACTGACTGGAATAAAACCAGGAACATAGAACAGCATTAAGAGACTATATTAAGAGATTTCTGAGACGTCAGAGTTCTGTAGCAGGAGAACTCCGCTTACCTACAGGATACTGTTAAAACACATTTGTGAAGCGTGGACTCCTTCAAGCCATAAAGTTAAGCCTCTAGCCCTAAGAACTGCACAGCTACAATCGCACTCAGGACAGGGCAAAAATAGATAATTTCTACCTCTATATTACGTTATTGTACGAATTAGCATATCCTGCATCTCTCTGGAAAGAAAACTAGGCACATGTTTTTTTGCTGTTTGTAGAATTAATAGACAATAGACTGACCTCTCACAAGAACACAGCAAAGCAAAATGTTGCCTTGTGCTAAGAAAAAAAAAAGAAGAAAAAGGACAAAATGATCAGGGAAAGCATGAAATTCAAAGGAGAAAGTGATTTAATTGCATGGAAAAAAAGGAATATTAATATGGGAAAAAACAGTTCTTCTGTGGAAGAGGGTATAATAGATAACGGAAAATTAAAAAAATACTAAACCATAAATTCTACTTGATAATGTCAGTTTAATTTAAAACGCAGCTAAATCTCCAGTATACATTAGTGTGTATGTTACGATTGGTGTGTACATAAAGGCAGTCCAACAGAAACATACAATACAATGCTAATAGGGTTAGGTGCTCAGAATATAAGGTAACATAAGTGCCATTTGATGCACGAGTTGCTAGGGGAGGCTATTTTTTCCTGTCTGTTAATTAAGCGAACTTAGTGCTTTTGAAAAGTGCCAGATTGACAGTCCTGAGACTGAAGTCCTCTATTCACGGAGCAGCCAGAGCGCAGGCAGCAGCAGCAGCAAAGCTTCCTCACACTGCCCCTCAACCTTGACCTGGAGGGCTCACCTCTAGCGATGAGCCGGGCTGGCGGCTCAGTTTCCAAGCCTGTTCATTCTCTGGCCTCTCTGGGGAGGCTGCTGATAAAGGTGCTAATTAGGGCCAATTGTAACGGGGGTTTTGTGCTGTGAACACCTGTCCATTAAGAACTGAACGGGGAACACCAGCTTTTTTCATACAGGGCACAGCACAGCCTCTAACAAGTGAGAATTTTTCAAGCACTGCTGACCTAGGGCCAGAGCTGAGGTAATATGTACAGGAAAGGCAGCTTAAGGATCGCACTAAATTTCACCCAACTCTTTTTTAAGAGAGTAAGGGGAGAAATATAGTTTTTTAAAGATGATGTTCATCCAGCTGCTTTGATGACTTCTTTTCTAGGCAGCTGACCCTCGTTCTTCTTAACTTCTGCCTTTGAGACAGGCCTTCTTTCACGTCTATCGAGCTATTTTAAGAAAACACGAATGACTCGGGTCAAAACCAAAGAAAGGTGATAACTAATTCAGTGAAGCAATTCAAGTTGTCTAAGTCTGCTGTAAATCTGGATTATGAGAGTGCCTACACAACCTCCATTTCTCTCTGCCACAGTACTATGGTGAAAGGGTATCAGTCTCCATTTGAAAACCAGAGCAACGGGAAGGGACTGTTGATGAATAAAACCCTTCAAATGACCAAGCTGACTTCCGCCTATTTTGATGGACTGTTTGGAGGCAGAGGGTGGAATACAGCATAGCTTCTGTGTAGGAATACTGGCTCTCCAAGAATCAAATACAGCACCTAAGTTATTGGACGACTGGATGCACATAATGGAATTTCAGATAATTTCTTGTAATTCTACTTTGATGCAGTTTTTATTCTCTACTGATGATAACCACTACCAATCTAGAAACAAAAACTCCTTGAAACCCTGAGCCACCTAGCCTTTTGTAAGTTCTTCTCTTTACATGATTCAGCACAGAAAAGTAAAATAAAAGTCCCACTGTAAATAAATGGAGACCTAAGTTGAGACATCTACAGTGACTACTATAGTATAGTCCATTTTAAAATAAAAGATTCTTTAAATGTGTATGTTTTGGGTTTTTTCACAAGAGGCTGACTTCAAGCCTTTATTGTCTTTCACCTCCTTCAAGGTGCAATTGAGAGATATAGCAGCTTAGTGTTCTTGACATCAGCAAAGAGGCTGAAAAAACATTATCTGCAAAGAGCCAATCTCCTGTAACAGCTGAATAGTACTTGCACTGATGATAAAGGTTTGGGTGAAAGATGAAATGAAAAACGTGGCTATAGCTGCCTGTAGCAAAACATGCTTTTCTGTAGCAGTTTTGCCCCCTGTCTTAAGTGTTTATATTGAATGAATAGTTGGTGCTTTATGTGACTTCGTTGTTGAATGGAGCAGTCTACTTAGCATGAACTTTTTGATGCCCTTACTTTCTGAAATGATGTGCAAAGGTTTCATGGATTATGCATTAGTCCCATTAACTTTCCACTTGAAGGTAACGTGGGCAGTGGCAGGGCTGATAAAGACTGAACAGAGTGAGGCAGGCCAGCACCGAACAGCCTAAATTTTTGCTCAAAGAAATAATTTCAAGTCTCACCTGCAGCAATGTGCCTCACCTAAATGTAATATATGGCATCACATCTGATGAGGTAGCTATTAAGTCACTTTGGTGATATTCTTCAATTTTTCTCAACTGTCCTGTGAAAACCGGGGAATCTCCTCTTGATTACTCTCCAGTGTTTTTAATCTGCAACAAGTAACCCCTGTACCTACACATTCAGATAGTGACAATCATACACTAGGTCTACTTGCTCTCTAAACTGATACAGCTTAAATCAGGCTGCGACATGTAGGATTTCGGATAGGATTATGGGCTAACATACAAACTTGTTGCTTGAAATAGGTTTGAAGTCCACCAGTTTGGAGGTAACATTCAAATGCTTACCCCTGATCAGAGACAAACCCATATGTGCTTTTTAGAGAAATAATGCCAAGAGTTCAAATGATGAGTGGTAGTTAGGAATTCCTTAAAAACTGTGACACTTCTTAAAACTGCTTTAAAATATGACTACACCCCCTCTCCCCAGCTCTGATCACCACAAGAATAAATATTAACACCACCAGTTCTCTTTCATCTTTTGTAGAATCTCCTCTCCTTTGAGGTTGCACCAGGGCATCATTCCAGGTTTTTTGTTTATTTTCACTAAGCAGGCAGCCCCATGGGAAGTGATCTGCAGCCAGCATGTTCAGAACACTTCAAGACTCTAACTTGCATATGAAAATTCAGCTAGAATCTTTTCTAGCCTACTCACACCCTTGTGTTCTGGCACCCAAGCAAGGAATGAATTGCTACATCCTTAGTAGCCTTCTGGAATTAAAAAAATAAACTTCACAATATTTAAATTAAAACCAAAGAAAAACAGTGGGACAGAAAGCCAGGAAAATATCAGACTTTCTCCAGAAGTTAAACCTCGAGATAGGAATGCTGAAACAAAAAGGTGCATCCTCTCATTGCACAAAGACAGTCCAGCTCTTACCACTGATGCTCACCTTAGGAATCATCTCAGGCCATTTTCACTCTCTAATGTCCTAGGTATTTTATGACCATTTCTGGATCATGGGTAAAATTTCAGACCAAGCTGACACACAATGTTTAGGACAGTACCAGGAGATAATGAAGTGTTCATCATAGTAAATGGTCTTCCTACAAAAAGCCTAGTAGTCTAATGACAATTAACAGCTACAGTGAAAATTAAGAGAGGCATTAAAGTATATCAATGCTGTGAATACTGACATTGATATTTCTGCTGACAGCTGACACAAAAAAAGTAATTAATTGTTATAGTATACAAGGTGATGAAGGCACACACCCACAGATATCCACACACAAACACCCACAGGCAGCCTGGATTGAAAAACCAACACATGCAGGACATGTCCCCTCTTTAAGGAGTCATTCTCAATACTAAAGCTGATTTGTTGAGGACAAAAGGAATAGCACAGATGAAGCAAGGTCAGAAAGGTGAGTGAAAATAAGACAGTTATTATGTCTTTTCTGAAAGCAGAAGCAGATTAGAAAATAGGTCAGGGAGTGCAGGAAAAACTTGTATTCTGTCAATTTGCAAAGGACATGCATATCTGAATGGAGCGAATTTGTAGTAACCACTTATTCTAGTCCTAGGGAGTGATGTATTGCATATTATTTCTTATTATTACTAGAATTACAATAGATTTTTAAAAGAGTTTCCTACCAAAATCAAAATCCTATTGTGATGGATGCTGCACAATCAAACAGTAGGAGAAAGATTCTGTTGTGAAGACAAGAAAAGTAGGGGCACAAGGAGGTGAGGTGGTTTGGCAGGAGTCATATAGCAAAGCAGGAAACAAAAGTTTACCTCCAAACCAGTGCCATACCCAAGAAACACGTATGCACTTAACAGCTGCTAAATTTTGCCTTTTCCTCTGATGTCTCAAAATGGTTGTCTAATAACAGAAACTTCTTTAGTTGTTTGGAAAATGGAAATTCTGGATCTTATCCACTTCCTGCTATCTTCATTTTAGCCTACTTTCCTCAAGAAACAAATCTTCAGGTCAAGCGTGCTGTCTGTGGAGGTGTACACAAGCGGGAAAAGGCTAGAAAACAGCAATCAGGCAGTTCGCTTCCTACTCTTGAAGTTCAGACAAATCTGACACCATGGCAGAAGTCTCAGATGTTCTACATTTCTAAACTTCCATTGATAAAAACAGTCATTGGAAAAAGAACACACCCTCTTCCCCACTGAGAGACCGGTCTTCATTTCCCACCACCACTTTCATCTTTTACAGACATCAAAGATTTCCCACAGCATTTCACACTGGAAATGTAAGTAGACATTCTACTGCTACTGGAGTTACTCGTTCTCATCCAGAATAATTATTGCAACTTGTGCACAGATACGACATACTTGATTTACAGCAGTTGATAAGTAACAACTACTTAGAGATAAGCCTTAAACCAGAGTCTTCATTTAACATAGGAGAACAGCACGCTATGGAGAAACAGCTGTAGTTACTAGTGTTATCTCCTCTTCCAAACAGATGCAAAGGGCTGAGCAAGTCCTAAAATCATTGCTGACCCTTCACACAATTCAATGTGGTATGTTCTAGCAAAGTACTGCTGACTCGACTCTGCTGTTGAATACCTTGATGCAAACTGGTGCCAGCCCGCGAGTGTCCGACCAGGTGAGCAGCTGGGATGAGCAATGTAATCAGGCTTCCCCACCAACACCAGAACCCTCTGAAGAGCCCCCAAAGCTTAGATCCACACCATTCCCTTTCTACCCATTTAAAAGTGTTTTTATTTGCTTCTCTTTTCTACTCTAGTGTTACTGTAGAAACAGGATGGATAGACAAAACCAATAGCTACTTCTAACATGGAGAAAAAAACTGGGTACTGGAGGAAAGCTCTTAAAATCGTGCCCATAAATGTATTATTAGTGCAAGAAGCCTTCTTATATAAAAAGGCTTGATTAAAGCAAAAGATGAGCAATTTTAATTATTTTAAAAATTCACCTCACAACAGCTTTTCCTTAAAATGAAGTAATACATTTTAGGTATACATATAAGAAAATGGCAAAAATGAGTGAATTTCATGTTTGGGCTTTTTTTCAAAAAATAATCATAGTAAATACATTTTAACTTGATTTGAATATTTGTGTGTTGACATTAGAAAGCAAAGCATTTCTGTAGTAAGAGACATGACTGTGATTTGATTTCAAAAGCAATGTAACTTTGCCTTAAGATGACATTTTTCTTTAATTATATAATGGAAAGATATATGCAACTAACTTTTTACATGCATACAATAATGCATTAAAAGTCTTAACAATTTTCTGGTTTAGCTTTCAAAGACATTTAGAAAAAGTTTTGCTTTCAAGAGCTTATTGCTTTTCCCACATAATTCCTCTAAATTCCAGCAGCACATAGGGGAAATGCTTTCTAGAATGCAGATTTCCTTGTGGATGTGCGGATTATTCTTCCTAAGTCTCAAGTATCAATGACTAAAATCTTATCCTAAATAAGTAGCTGACATGTGTAACTAATTTTCAAAAGAACTTTCTTTAAGCTTATTACCAAAGCAACTGCTTTCATTCTTAAGATGTGAGTAATATAAGTGAAGGTAATTCCTTCATTACCCTGCATAAAATCCTTTATTACCCTGTATACAAGCAAAAAATGTAAGTAACTCCTAACACATTCATAAAATTTGCTTCAGTGTTTTAGCACTGTATTTTTAATGAGCATTTATTGTGGAGCAATGTAAGAAAGAGTTTCCAATGTATTGTATCTACCATTAGACACATTCAAATTAATAATTTGTATTCTCAGCAAAATAATTCACCCCCCGTCTAATCTGTAATAAAGTATTTACAAACCAAAATTCTTGAGCTTCAGCTATGTAGCTTTCTTAAAAAAAAAAGTTTATTGCTATCCTTGGCTGCTAACCTCTTCATGCAAGCTTTCAAAGGAGATAATCAAAGCAGCAGAAAACTAATCAAGATTGCAGCAGAACAAGTGCGTAGGCATTTAACAAGCTTAGTGATTAAAAAGTTCTGATCATACAATGATTTGTTTCCATCGGAGATACAGCTCTCAGGATCATTTTTGAACACAATAATTTATAAGCTTAATATTTAACATAGTCTTGAAATTAATTTTGCTCCCCTCAATACTTGTTGGTGTTTAATTTTCATATGACTTTTTATTGCACTGAGATATAACAATGACACTTTAGAAACTTTAAGGTGGCTGTCTTTCTTTGCACTGGTTTACCCATAAATACTGTAGAGAATTGGAAATAGAAAGTCCTCTAAAATATAAACTGCTCCTGTACAATGAAGTTATTAAAATTGTAGATACACAGCCCTCAGGTTAAACTGCTCTATAGTAACTGCAGCTGTATTCAGCAACTACAAAGGGACAGTATAATTTCTTTTGGAGGCAAAGACATTCCTGGGTGGAAATGAACACAGAAAAATTCTCTAGCATAACACAGGGCAGCATTTGAAGAGAATCCTAGCAGAACATTAATCTGAATGGGAAAATTAGTTTCAATACTTGAAGATTTTTACTATTATTCTCTGCTCCCTCATTTTTGTTGGGAGTAGCATTTTGAGAAGGACTATGCAGACTGAGTTGTTTTCATGGAATCATAGAATGGTTTGGGTTGGAAGGGACTTATAAAGGCCATCTAGTTCAACCCACCTGCAATAAGCAGGGACATCTTCAACTAGATCAGGTTGCTCAGAGACCTGTCCAACCCAACCTTGAATGTTTCCAGGGATGAGGCTTCTATAACCTCTCTGGGCAACCTGCTTCAGTGTTTCATTACCCTCATTGTAAGAAATTTCTTTCTTATATCTAGTCTGAATCTACCCTCTTTTAGTTTAAAAACATTACCCCTTGTCCTATCACTACAGACCCTGATAAAAAACTTGTCCCCATCTTTCTTATAAGCCCCCTTTTAGTACCGAAAGGCTGCAATAAGGTCTCCCCACAGCCTTCCCTTCTCCAGGCTGAACAGCCCCAACTCTCTCAGCCTTTCCTCATAGAAGAGGGGTCTCCTCCCTTATACCTTGTTCTACACCTCGACATAATGATTTTATTTCTTAATGTGGGAAGAGGTTTCCCAGGAAAAGTAACAAAAGAAAATGAAAGCAACCAGAAAACAATGAGTAACTAGAATGAGATTTGGACAGAAGAAAAGACATAGATTGTTGTTCAGGGTGAAAAAGCAGGGCAGTAAAATACTGCTGGTAATTATTTTACTATTCATGCCTTGAGCCAAAATGGGTGGAATTATGTATAAACGTTCTTCATTCGACTTACTGGCTCAGCCATTTGACAGTCATTCTGTCTTGCTTCTGGAAGGAGTCAAGGTAAATGTTGACAATTACATAACACTTTTTGAAAAAAGTAGACGATAACCTACCTTCTGCCCTTCCTTCTTTCCTTCTCTCCCTCCCTCTCTCTCTCCGGAACAGTCAAATTAGAGTTGTTTACAATTACAGGCCAGAATATGAAAAGACATATAGTGAATGCAGCCTCTGGAAACTTAATTAATTAATATGTATAAAGTCCATTGCTCGTGGAAGTCCTAGAAATGTTTCTTGCTGTCATCATCCAGGCAGAGATAGTCAGTGAAGTTAGCACTGTATTAGGAGGTTTGGGAGATCTTTTCTTTTAATCTGTGCTTTACGGAAATCAGCTTTACAGAAATTTACTGAAACTTCTGGATGGTAGGAATCCACATGACCAAAAAAAGCCTGAGGACTTTACCTATTTCTCATATTCAAGGCTGTGGAACTGTAGAAAGGAATTTGCCTGAAAGCTCACGCCATTGACCTTGGCAGCCAGGGAGCTCCCCTTTCTGTTGGCTTATTTGAGGCTTTTCTACAATTAGACACCGAATTATTGAAAAGTCATAAAACGCTATGAGATTCACTGGGCAAGCAGGATATCAGTAACAAACAGAACATGCATCAGTAGTTGTGTTGTCTGAGGTAGACTATTTTCACAACCTAAACATATTTAAGCAAACAATGCTCAAACCTGAACCCTCTCTTTGTTGGACCAGAGACCAGTCTGCTCCTGATTTAAAATGCATGACTAAGTTTAAAACTAGTAAGGGCCAATCTCTGAATAATCCTTTAAGGATTATTGTAATTAAGGGACTAATCCTTAGGTGCTTCTTAATTTGTGCCCATTTTAAAATTGAGTGCCACTTCTTGCATCACAAAAGAGAGAAGAAGAGGTGAAAATGACAAAGGTTTAAACATTAACAGCCCTTCCTGTCACCTCATGCATCTGAGCAATACAAACAGGTGGAATATTTAAAACCAGGAGGCCATTAAAACAAAACCAAACCACAGAAACCCTACCCCCACAAAACACCACACCCATGAAAACCAACTGAGATTTTAAACACGGATAAAATCGTTGATGGTAAGAAACATTCTGTGTGTAGATAAGGCAAACACAACTCAAGGACATACATTTTAAGCTGCCAACTTGTGAACCCTCCTTGCATAAACCCTCCCTGACAAGAAATTGTCCCTCTCACCTTTAGAAATCTGTCTTAAGAAAACATCAACGACAGCAGCTTTTCTAATCAATCTAGCATTTATAGAGCTTGTTTATCTCACTAACACGAGAAGAATGAATTGGACAACCAGGCCAACCTAAGTTTTAAAATTCAGCAGAGAGGGAGATGTTAAAGTAACTGAACTAGTGATGCACATAGGTGAAGCTTCATGAGCTAATTTAAAAAAAAAAAAAAATTGAGATTCAAGACAGGTGCCGTATCTGTGGTGCACAATCAGTGAAACGAAGCAACAAGGCAGCATTGCTGGGGTAAACCACCTGTCAGCAGCATACAGCCTACGCCTCTTAATCAGCTGTCATTGTTTTAAGAGTGGTCATTCTCTGCTTGCAGCGGTCCTGTTGTAAGCAATGTAAAAGGAGGAGGCACGAAAATCAAGCCAGTGCTGCTAGGTTTGCAAAATTAACCTCTCTTCCCAATTTCGCTACTACCAATCTAGATCTTGGGCAAAACAGATCTGCATGCCTCTGTTTCTGCACTTGTAAAATGAGAGTATTTACAAATGTTTACAAAGGAGTTATGGAAAAAAAACACTCTAGGGATTGTTATTATGAGTAGAAAAAGAGCGAGAAACAAACAGTCAATGCAACTGGTGCTGCATTACAATTATGTGAACGCACAGCACTGCAAGCTGTATGAGTTGGAACGGGGGCACAGCAAAGTTTCAAAACAGGGTGAGAAACCATTAGGAGGCATGTGAAAAAAGTCTCTCTCTTGTTTATACCATTTGGAAATACCTTATACTTCTTTTTTCTCCCTGAAATATCTAAATATTACAAAAATACCATTCTGGATTATTTGGCAAGCCTTCAGAGGCAGGTGTTCAACACTTAATTATCCTACAGACTCCATAAGAATGACTGCTCCATGGTACACATTTATCTTTAATCTAATATAGTTTACAAAGTTGTTGGGTTTTGGGTTTGTTTTGTTGTTTTTTGTTTGTTTTTTTTTTTTTTTTTCCCCTATGACAAATTACACTGTGCTTT
>Ga0065711_1002939_pt1 | contig 42433 bp, 21 predicted proteins | sample Hoacrofraction12_FD_59098 | JGI IMG/M metagenome (GOLD analysis project Ga0065711, IMG submission 59098) | Hoatzin crop microbial communities from Cojedes, Venezuela - Epithelial fraction 12 v2 (version 2) | ecosystem: Host-associated > Birds > Digestive system > Esophagus > Crop | place...
CCGCCCCGCTCAGCCCCCGGCCCCCCGGGCTCGGCTCAGGCTTCCAGCCCGGGCGGCTCCGAGCATCCCCCGGCCCCGGGCGGCTTTAGGCTGCGGGGGGCAGCGCGGCGGTGGTGATTTCTCCGCGGTTCAGCCCCGGGGCTCCGGTTTCGTTTCCTTTTTCCTGATCACGATTCAAATACAATAGAAGGAAATCACACTTAAAGAGACAGCTGCCCATTTCTTAACTGGACTCCTGGGGATTTAGCAATACAAACAGCAGCATCACGACTCGCTCGGGTTTCTTAAAGAGACAGAGCCGGGGCTCCCCAGAGCCGGGGCTGGGAGCTGGCGGTGCGTTTTCACGTTGCAGTGGCATTTAATAACACTTTCTTGGTGTACGGGAGGTGCTCAGGTAGGTAGGCGACCTCAAAATGATCCCAAGGGCTGGCAGAAAATAAGCCCCTCGTTCCCTGTTACCACCTTGTTTCTCAGCTCCACAGAGGACCAAAGCGACAGTCACCATCTCTCTCCTCTCCTTCTCTCATGTATATATATACACACATGTCCCCATACACGCGTATTTTTGTACCGTACTTTGAGATCCTCAGGTAAAGAACCTAAGTATTCTTCTACCGAGGAGTCAAACTGGTCAACTAAATTGTGTCTCCTGTGTCTCCCCCAGCGAACATTCACGGGTTTCTGCTTCCAGACATCCCCTCGTTCTTGGCAACCAATATAACAAATTTATATCTTGACACCGCCTGATGTTAATGAGCTATAAAAGCCAGAGAGCACGAAGTATCGATCTGTAATTAATCACAGAGAAGCTTAAGATGGGAAAGCCTTGCCTGAATCTCTCCATTTCCCTTCCCACCCTTCCTCCTCTCCATCAGCACAGCACATCCCGGAAAGGACTGATTTACAGGGCCATGGTGAGAACTGTGACAGCAATTAGAGCGTTCCCCAGTCTGTGGCATTAGATACTGGCCGCTGCTGGAGGCGGAGTGTTGGATGAGATGAACTACTCACCCTATTAATTCCTTTAAAAACAGTAACAAAATATCTGTAATAAAGCACTAGTGAATAGTAGCAGAAACACTTCACTTCTGTATTAAAGCCCAGGAGAGGAATGTATTTGATGTCTATTTTATGACTACATTCTAATTTTTTCAGCTTTTTTTGGCAGCTAGGGATATAATATCTGCAATACATTAATGAGCCGGATTCAAAGATCAGTAATGTCAGCAGAAGGACTGTTCTTCATTTCAAGGGGCTTTGAACCAAGCTCTTGCAACACTCTAGAGCCGTCACTGGTCATTAGAACACATCTTTCTTATTCTTTAAAAACATTATTGCTGACGTATTTTAAGCTATTACAGTATGACAGTGGCTCTTTTTTCTGTTAAAGGAAAAGGCTCTTTTGTTAGTTGCTCACAGACAGGGCTGAATTATATGATGACTATTTAATTTCTGATGTATTTACACCATGATCAGAAAAAGTAAAATGTAAACCTTTCCAGGAGACTGAATAATTAAACTACTACAAGATACCCTCAGCCCACAAAAAATCTGCTAGGAACTTTATTATTTTGGTTTAAAAATATCAGAAATTGAATTTAAAAGTGGATCAAAAACATGCACAAGGACTTCAAACATGTTGGGAAAAAAAAAAAAGACATTTCTATGAGCTTGGTTTCTCCTGGCTCTGTGCCTCGAGGTTCAGTGAAGTATAAATTCTGAGTCAAAATTGCCCTTATGATTGGGGTATTCGTATTCTGAATAACTCCTGATGGAATAACGTGAACGACTCCATAATGCCAGGTAGATTTTCTGGTTTCAGATGACACAGTTGTGTATACGCTACAGACACACTGGCATGCTGCCTCTCTTCTATTTATTTTGCTAAGATTTACAGGAAATTAGTATCTTTAAGACCCCTGTCCCTTTGTCCATCTAAAACAGATCAGCTGGCTCAAAAGTTTGAGTGAGGGTACATAAGGAACTACTTAATTCCTTAGAAAAACAACACAAAAATAAGGACTTATAATATACAGTGATCAGTGGTTATTGGAAAGCATCATTTTTCAAGCTCTTGCAACACTTGTATTCCTCGCATTGGTCAGGCTACCTCAGGTCAAGCAGATCACCTCCCTGAAGCCGATGAGACATTTCTCATATTTCTAGTTGAGCACATCCATTGCTGGACAGACAAAGAACCTGCAGGAAGCTTTTCTACATAAAAGCAGTGGAACAGCGTGCAATAAAAAAGCTGAAGAGGACAATTTGTATGTGTTTTATTGTCATCCTTTTCAGCCAGATTCAGAACAAACTTTCCTAGAAAAAGTCAGGTCTTTAAGCATGGCACTTGTGATAGAGCTGGGACCACTCCATGATCCTGCAGACCCCATCCATCTCCTCGTCTGAAATCATTGCAGTTAAAACAGCCAGATTATTTCTTGTTTTCTCTCTGTCCTGTGAAGGAGAGATGCTAGGCCAAGTCGTGAGCTAAGAAAAGTGAAAAAAAGCAGTCAATTTGCTGGTATATAACGTAATAAATATGTTGCTTCACCGTGCTTAACGGGACAGTGCTCGAGCTCGATCTGCTTAGACAAAACGTGATCAGAAAATGCTGTGTGAGAATTAAATTTGTCAGGGTATCTTGAACAAACCATAGAGCAAAGACACCAAGCAACACCGTGCATCAGATGGGCTTTCACACTAAACCAAAACCGGGCTTTGCAGGCACTGGTGTGGCAGGAGGTGAAGAGAAGCTGCTGAGAAGCGGTGGCCTGGCCTGATGGGTATCTACCACGCTGCTAGGGGTGGGGGGTTGCCCCTGTGATGTTTCTGGAAGCACCTTTTCTTCACATTTCTGTGCTGGCATTTGGTGGTAGTTCCCCCTGGGTTCACAGCAAAAAGCCCAGCAAGAAGGTCCTCAGCATACTGACGAAGAGCTGCATCTTCTAACACCTTTGAGGAACGAAGACTTATACCTTTCTAGGACAAATCAATTTTCCTTTATTGGGTTTACATATCATAAACTCTCGCTTTGGACAGTGACATTTGGCATTTCCAGCTGAGGACTCTCATGTCCCACCAGAACAGACGACTAGTAACCAAGAGCGACTTCTTTTTCTCATCTCGAGCAAGTCTCTCAATACCTCTTTGCCCCCATTTTCCCATCTGCAAATGTTTACTTCCCTCAGCAGAACTGGCTGTTGATTTATTTTTGCCTCCCACTGAAGAACGTTCCCAAAGACAAAGCGTTATTCAGCACTAGAATCGGTGGTGCCGACATTTCCTGCACAGGGACAAAAAGACCAGTGCTATTTTTAGTGAGGGCTTCTCTTTCCATTGTCCCTTTCTCTGTGAAGCTGTGTTTTTCAGGGCTTTTTAGTGCAGCTTTTTTTGTGTTCCGTCGATTGAAAATCCTGAGGCAGGAGTTTTGGTTTCAATTTACTTTTATTAATATAGATCACGCTATAGACTAATTCTTGGAGCGTGGCTGAGATCAAATCCGCTGTTATTAACTGCATTTAGTGTTTGGAATAGCATGCCATGAATAAGCTGGCTGGACTTCTCTAGATATCTCTCAACAAGAACATTTGATGTAAAACTGCATCGTTTCTGTGAGTTGTGTCATCTAAAAAAATAGCTCAGCATGCCCGTTTCAAAGAAACATCCCCTCTCAGACTCAGGGAGTATTTTCATCTTGGTTTTGGAGCTCTGCTCCTTCAAGACCACGGGATCATCATCATCACCACTCAGTTTCAGATTGCTCCTACCTTTATTTCTTTAATATATGCTAGCTTTATTCCTCCTAGAGCTTATGGATACTATTGAACTATTTCAGGTCACCCTCATTTAGAGAAGCCTGTGTTCAGTCAGATTAACTTTGCTGCCCTCAATAGCCGGTAACGCTGGTTGCCTAAAATGCAATTTATGAAGACTGAAGTCTCTGCACAGATACAAGAATTCAGTCTCAGTGACAGTGGCCGAGATTTTCTATTAACGCTTTCTGTGGGATAGAAAAGTCAAGAGCGTGAGTAAAGGTGAATGATTAACATGAAAGGTGGCAGAGAAAGAGGAACAAGGATTTCTGTGATTTGGGCTGTGTTCTGCCACTGACTCACTGTTTGGTGTTAGAATAAATCATTGCTCCACTCCTTGCCTCAGTTTACCTATTTGCAAATTGGAAGAATCCTCCTCCTTCCCACCACGTACTGGACTGAAGATCTGAAGATTTGATTGATCACTGATCCAGACCTTCGGATCACGCCCTAAAGACATGGAAATTTTGGGTTGGTTTGGGGTTTTTGAACACAGCTTTGACACCACAGAACAAGTTGGGACCTTGGTCTCTGTCAAAGAACACTGAATACTTGAGGATGACTATCAACCAGCTACTGCTTAGGACATTTGACTGTGCCGCTGGAGAATCAATGCCATATCAATAGTTGCTCGTATTGCCACTGTGTAGTATTAACCGCATGAAAGGCTCCACGTAATTAAAAATATGTATTTACTGCCTTTTCATGGATCTGGAAATGTCTTTTTTCACCAGCAATTTCTGTTCTGGTCTGTGCAGTCTCTACAAGTTCTGGTTTTGGGGGGGTTTTCACATCAAAAACTCCAGATCATTCTCCTAGCTAGCATTTTTTCTAACTTTCCTGAGGACAGAAGTGGTGATACCCAGGATAAGGAGTTTTCCTTGAGTAATGACCACATGCACTAACTTTGATGTACTTTGGAGGCTTTTGGTATAGTGTGATTCAGAGGACTTAAAGACTCCTGACCAAGGGCACGCTTCTCCTTCTGGGGGTTAACCTTTCCTTTGAACTGGAAGAAAACAAACCAGAACAATAAAAACCACACTCAGGGTGAGGTTTGCCCGGGGACTGTGAGGTCCAGACGTTAGATAAGAAGCCTGGCACATACAGAAGTTTGAGCAGTTGCAAAGTTTTGGGTTGTTTTGCCTTATTTTCTTCAACAAGCAACAAAGATGAAAAAACAACTAAACCCAAACCCAACCCAGCTCTGTGTTTGCAGCTGAGAGAAAGCCTCAACTGCAGGTCACACCGCGGATGATGAAAAGTAAAGTTACAGGCAGGCAGATGAAAGGATAGTTCACTGCACAAATGTGAAAGGTTCCCCCTCCCCATTTCCTCTCTCTTCTTTTATTGATTTCTCTTGCTCCCATCAAGCCCTTGCTGCCTGGCACGCAAGCCAGATCCAATTACCCTGGCACGGTTTTCACAAGGCTGCTGCTCTGCAGTACAGTCCTTTCAAGTAATTTCGCCTTTTTCCACGGTAAGTACTCTTTCCTATGCTTAGGCGTGGGAATCACCCCAGTAAGGCACTGGGGATAGTGTTTATTTTGTATTAAACATCTCATCCCAACCCAGACACATCAGAGGAGAGACACACAGGAATCTAAATGGGCTTTGAGTTGGACCCGCAAATACTTTTAGTTTGGAAAATAACCGGTGACTGGGGAAGCAATTCCCTCAGGGAAAATGTCGGAGGGGGTCATAGACCAACCAGAAACTGCAGCTCAGGCTCCCCTGTTTATATATGCATACACACATATGTATAGATATATTTATCTGTTTATGTATTTATACATATACACACCTTTGTGCGTGCGTGTCTATGTAATGTGTATGTAATTATACATTTGTGCATGTGTGCACGCATTTGTAAAGACACAGAGACACATACAGACTCGTAAGCCATGTAGTTTCATATTTTGCTGCCTTCCGTGCTGTTTCCCAAACAAAACTCACTTTTCAGATTACCGCCGGCTCTAGCCGCCGCACTGTTTCATGTTACCGTCTGCGAGAGTCGCCAGGTGGATGTGGTAACCTCGATGCTAGCTGGCAGTACACCAGAAAGTCTATCATAATTCCAGGAATACATCGGTCCTCTTGTTCCCCTATATAACGTTGTTATTTCTGCTTTTAATTCCTTCTGGGGCTTTAACATGCAATAAAGCAATCTTCCCAAATTAAATGTAATAGGAGGCAGCTCTAACGAGGAAGTCTGGCGTCACGCAACTCACATTGACCATCCTGGTGCCACCAAGGAGGCAGAGTGGTCTGATGGGCAGCAGGCAGCAGATAGGAGAGATGAGTTTTGCTTCCCGCTCTGCCATCACGTAGAGAACTCCCTTGGGCAAGACTTTGTACCTCGGCTTCTCTGTTCCTGGCTGCGCCCTCCTTCTCCAGCCTCTGAACTTCATCCAGGCAAATCACCGTGTCTGGTATTTCTGGATGTACCATTGGCTGACCATGGAAACAGTGAGACCTCCTGCTGAGTGGCTGTCCCATCCCAAAGCACACACATACCCCCAAAAATACACAGTCTGGGGACTGTGTGATGTGCTTACACTTTGTGTGCAAGTACCACGGACCTATGGAAAAAAATGGCCACAAACAGCTCAGTTCAGTATTGTTACACCAGCTCAAATGAAAATCACAGCGTAGAGGAGTCGCGTTCACCTCTTCATTTCAGAAGCTGGAGCTCAGCTTCAAATCTCATCACTTGTTTTCCCATGTTCCCTGTAGGAGTTCATCTAACGTGTTTCAGACTTCGAGTCTGTCCAAGCTCCATCCACAGACCAGCGTGCTGGACCGCTTCGTATTCACTAATTCACCCTACTTCGCTGGCCCACAGAAATTTCCTCACTTGGGAAAGTCCAATGCATCCTTTAAATGGCTTCTCTTTTTTCCTACATAACAAGGCTCTGTTGCAGGCACACCAGCCACCTAATTATTAACCCTGTCCTTGGGAAAAAGAGAGGCAGAGTGCATTTAATAACAATCCCAGTGAGCTGAGGCGGCTTGACAATTACGTTGCATAATGTAGTCATGAGGAGAGGGTTACCAGGGAGATAATGGTAAACATCAGCCTTAATTCTGCCTGGAAAATAATTGGAGTGATCTCCCTTTGTGGTTGGGGTAGAGGAGAAAATTGGATGGGTACATTTCCAGGCACCGCAGATGTTAGCAAAACATGCTGCACTCCACCGTTGACCAAATCATTAGCTACCTCTAAATGCTATGGGCAGGAATTGTCTGGCTGCCTCTCCATGCACGCAAGTCAGTGGGCAGGCGCCATTTAAATGAGAAAACAGCGTTGGTTGCAGCACAACTGGTATCTTTTGGTTCTGTTTCTACATCTCCTGTTTGCAGTGGCCCTATCAAACTCTTCTGTTTCTCAGAATATTCATCAATCCTGACACATTTTTGAAATATATAGCCCTTACAGCCCTTTGTGACCTTGTCCATGAGGGCTGAAATTATCCCGGTGCAATCTTTCTGCCTTCACTGGGTTGCAGCCTGCGACCCATGGGGGAATCTCCTGCCTTCATGCTCTCTGCACCAGCCACAGCTCTGAGGCACCTGGCTCAGCTCTGGAGCACCTCCACGGCTACTAGCAGAGCCATCTCCTTGCGTCTGGCAGGACGTGGAGACATCATGTGCATGGCAAAGGAGGAGAGCTGGGATGCTAAGAGGCTTGTTGGACGAATATTCGGTCCTCTCCCACCCCATCTGGTCACTACCACCCGTCGCTGATTTTTGCTTCTCTGCAGTTACTGACAGCAGCTCCGTATGAACTTGGTGTCACAGGAAGCACGGCCAGGGCCACTCTCAGTTTGGAAACACGCCCAGAAGAAGAACAATACACATTTGCTCTGGAGTGCACCCTTCCCTGGAGCTCTTCCTTCTAATTTCTTAGCCCCTTTTGGGACCTTCAGACTCCTTTGCTGATGTCATCTACTCAAATTATCACCATGAAGCTGCGGCTTCTCTTCCTGGTCAGCAGGAACAACAGCAAAGCCTGAAGAAGTCTGGACACGCTTGCCTGCATTTTGTGCTCCAGACAGAGCCCCCACCTGAGGCCGGGTGCCTCTCATCCTGCCTGTGCTACAACTCTCTCTCCAGATATTTGAGGCAGTGAGTTCTTCAGCAATTGTTGATATTTAGAGCAAGCATTTAATTCCACAACCACAGGGCCTGAGCGTTTTCAGATTAAACTGTGGTTTCAATTCCCCCTTGGCTCAGTTGTAGAGTTAACCAAGCACAGTGACACGTAGCTGCAGCAGCTAGGTGCACGTCACATATGTGTCATCTGGCCTTGACTGACTCGGTCACTCCGACCACTTCCATTAAGGTCTCAGGGTGGAATTATTCAGCATCTCCTGTTAATATTTCAGTGAAGGCAGTATTAGCAAGTTGCCTGTGTTTTCTAGTGTGAAGTTTCTGTCAGCTCTGCTGCTGCTTTGTCGTGTCTTTGGAGAAGTAGGGGCCCATCCAGGAGGTTGATCTAGGTGGCTGGATCCCAGCAATGCCGCAGGTAGCATTGGGAGTGCTGGTGGTTATGTGGTACGGAGTGAGAGAACTGGAGGACCAGTGGACAAACCCTTGGTGGGTATATGCTTTCCAGCGCTTGCAGCTCTTGCATCTCCCATCTTCTAGGCAACTTGTGAGCTCGAGTCCCATTGCCAGGACACAAAGACCCCTTTTTGGCAGAGCAACCAGGCCATCCACTTCCAATTGCTTCTGGTTCCAATTGAACAACTTCTTCTCTACTGTAGCTTTCCACTAGCTGCTGGTAACCCCAGCACGACCAAGCTCTGCTGGCTGCAAAGCCCAAGCCCTGCTTGGACAGCATCCAGCACTGCGGTACCGCCGTACTCTCCCTCTCCATTCCTCAACAGATCTCTCTTGGTGTCAAGCCACACTTGTTGGCACAAACACATTCTTTAGAGCTGCTTTCTGCTACCCAATTAGAAGACTGTCAGCGACAAGGCCATCATTCCTCCTGCAGCTTCTGACAAGCCTGGACACCGCTACACTGCTGCAGAAGATTAAAGGAGTCTTGCCTTTGTGTTACCCGCCGGCTGTGTGCTAGCCAGAAGCTAATTCCCCTTCCCAAGGAATGTGTATGTGGAACAACTAATAGGCTCTGTAAGCCTGTCTTCATTCGTTATTAAAAGGAACACAGTCTCTAAAGAACAGAGCTGCCTAATACACATTTCTCCCCCCGTTTCCCCTTTCACCGAGCCTGGAGAGAGTTGCAGTTCCTGAGAATTAGAGACTTCAGGGGGTGGAGGTGCTTTCTGGTAGTTACGACAGGGCTGAGCATCAGGAATCCCAGATTCTTTTTAATGATTCATTTAGAAGCAAAGACGACTGCGTTCGCTCTCCAGCGATTGCTTTCTGCACTGCGCGTCCCCTGAAACTGAGTCACGGATGAGCGTGCGATGCTTTTACCTCTAGATTGCTGGCTCAGATCGGCTCGAGGCTGGTAGCAACCGAAACTCCTTGTGCTCTGAAGTCTCTCTGGCAGCCAGTGCGAAAGGAGTTGAGCGACAATCCCGTACATTAACTTTACCACCAAGCATAAAGATTACTGGGTAGTATGAAAGAAATGTTGCTTTAATCTCCTGCGGCAGTACAGAGGTGCTGGGATTTGTCAGGTGCTGGCAGCAGGAGTGATGGTCTGGGGGGGGACCAGGTCTCAACAGCATCCCAGGGTGCAGCTGAGACCGCACTTGGCCCATTAACTCCCAAATTCTGGCTGCGTTACGCGGTAAACCCGACTGATGGAATACGTAGAGCTGAAACACAACTAGAATAATTGATTGCCTATAAATTCCATCTAACGCCCCAAGAATTGGAAGCAGCCTGGGCAGACTACTTAAAGCTTGTAAATTCACTTAATGTTAGATAAAGTGTACCTGCTTCCACTGGTGTAAACCTGGAGTAATTCCACTGAAGTATAGGAAATGTAAGGTCAGTGGAGTTGACTAGCATTAAACTAGCATCGTTGAGAATCATTTTTTAGCTATAAAGAATGACAGATGAATGTCCTTTGAATTCCTGACCCCGCTAGGAAAATGAACTACAAGATGCGGAAGCTTTTTGAAACCGATAGAAATGTCGCCGTCTCAGATCTCTCTCCGTTAATCAAAACAAGGCACTGTAATCAGCTCCGATTCTAGGTCTATCTGTAAGGAACAAAGCGAACTTCGAAAATTAAATCATTTAACACATTATTTCCTTCCTCATTTCGGCGCCGATTGAGCTGATTGCACAATTTCTGCCACCGCCCTGCAGCTGAGCTGTCCCACGGCCCGCGAGGGCTCTGGGTGCAGGGCAGGAAGGTCCCCAGCGTTCCTGTTTACTGCAAGGATCGCTGCTTTGGGAGATTCCTCTTTAGGCTCAGACGTTTCTTCACTGCCTTCCTGACGTCTGATTTCCTATTTCCTTTACTACCCGCCGAGCAGGAAGCTTGGAGCAGAGCTAAACGGGGAATATTTGCCTGTGCTATTCCACCACACCAGCAAAATACTGATTTTGTAACTGTAGCTTAAACCTTCGGCATCTTCTGGAGGAGTTTCTTCCAGCCTTGCTTGGGTGAAACAAGCTCCGCTGGCAAAAGTGCCATTTTGCTAGGACGAATTATTCTGTGCTAGTAGCTTTTGCCAACACTGCTGTGTCGATCGGGCATCATTTCTGCCTCCAATTCTGCCTGAGCCAGCCAAAGTTTGTATTCTAGGCTGTAACTGCTAAACCCTCTTTTATAGATTTAAGGTTTTTCAGATTTTAGATTTTATTGATTTACAGTTTCCACCTAGGAAGATTTTTATGAATAGCAATTATTCATGGAATAATCAAAAGATATAGTGGTTATTCTGTGCAACAGGAAATATAATGATTACATAGCCGGCGGCCTGGGCAGAGGAAAAATATTTCTAAGGTGAGAGAACTCCCCTAATATCTCAATGACGGTTATGAACAATATGATAGTTTGCAATCTCAGCATTGTTTTCTGTGTTTTCTTCCCACCACCCAGTAGGTGTCGTAGAATTAATGGCCGTTTCAGTCCTTATTTAGCCATGGCAAAGGCATCATTTTAATTTGGAAGCTGGAATTGGCTTTGCTCTCTTAGGAGAGCGTCCGCTGAGATCACACTGATGCATTCTGCACTACTGCTTTTCTGTGACTCGTTTAAAGTTTTTATCAGACTTTGTCCACTGATTGGTCTTTTTTTTTTGATTTTTTTCTCTTCAGCCCTGTTTCTAACCTTTCTGTGTTTTCAAGAATTCACTAAAACACTGAGCCTAACTTTCTGGCCAGACAAAAATTACTCTTCCCAGGAGAAGCTGGACGGTTGGACTCCATGATCTTAAAGGTCTTTCCCAACCTAAATGATTCTATGATTCTAAAAGTGCCCACTGTAGTTTTTCTAATTATTTCTATTTCACATAGATTTCCTGTTAACTATGCCTACAGGAAATAAATGAAAATCTGCTATGCATCGGTTTCTTAGCTAAAGTACTTTGCATTCCACAGCTAATAATAAGTGATGATTTTCAATTGACAACTTACTTCCTCCCCGGTGTCGTTTCGGGAAAGTGTCAAGGAGAAAACTGTCAGGGAGAGAAATAATAATAATAATAAATGGCTACTGGCCTGGCTGGGTTTCCTGCAAAGGCTGCCTTTGCACAGATGGCTTCCTGCGATAGCTCTTCCTGGGCACCACAGCTTGCTGGGTACTGGCTGACATACACCAGCAGGGAAGGTTTGATGGCTGTAAAACATTGGCGGGCTAGGGCTTGGGCTGCAGTTGGGTCATTTGGGGCCTCTTGGACCTATATCACAAAATGGATTAAATATTTGCCTGTGTGTTCCTTTGCTTTCTCGCAGCAAAGAAGGGTTAATAATTTAAACCTCACAGCATTCTGTATTTATACAAGATGGATACAAAGCAGTGAACTGAGGTATATTGATATTTTTNATTGATATTTTTTATTGATTGTGGTACAATTGCTCCACATACATGGAGCAATTGGGTACTTTGTTCTAGCAGCCGCATGAGCAGAGCTGGGCTGTGAACTATGTGACTTTGTGTGACGTGGTAGCCAACAGCTTATATCTCTTTTTCCCACTATGCTTTCCAGGTAAACCTCTGCCTCTTACCTTCACCATTTGCCGTTGTCACAAGTCTTCCTATCTTTAATCCCAGAGTTTCTTCCCTCCTCATGCCCCTGTTGCTTCCCAAGCCAAAGGAAATGCTGCGTGGGACTACTGCTTGTTTGCTGCTGTAACAGAAGCATCACAAGCAGACATAAGGCGATTCCTTCATCACTTAACAGTGAAAACCCTCTCTCTGCAACAACATGAGCTGTTTTACACTATTTCTGGGACTGACTGGAAGCAGGAGATATGTCTCTCTATCACCAAATATGAAGATGACTAAAACTGTATGAGGGCAAGTTTGGACCCCGCAGCAACACAAAATGCAGCGGAGATTGTAAAAGCAGCTTTCCATGCCACACAGTCCATGCTGGGCTTCTCAGAAGATCTTGATACCTGGGTTTCCTTGTCAGTGCTTCTGCCGTTTCTTCCATGCACTCTTCCCAGGACTCCAGCTTCACCAACTGCTCTCCAGCGTGTGGAAATCAGGTTTCTAAATGCTGCAAGCGACACCTGGGCTTGATTTCCTGCAGATTCAGGAAAGGTACAGGCTTTCTGCTGTGGCCAAAGGAGGGTGAATGGGGGAAGCACATTGGTAGGATGGGGAAACTTGCTTAACGTCTGACCACAGATGTTTAGGGCTACAAGTCTTTTGCTCCCACTGCATTTTTACATGATTAGCCTTCCCACAAAGATTTTATTTGCTGAAATAAAATGTAAATGCAGAAGAGGCAGTTCTGTTCCTGCTCTAGGTGAGAGCTTGAACGTTTGCTTCCCAGCATCAGTGACCTGATCTGGTTTAAGATTCCCAGGCTATTTTTCACATCAACTGCAGTGAAGCGGGAGAGATTGACTGTAGATGCCTGATCTAGTTGAAGATATCCCTGCTCACTGCAGGAGGGTTAGACTAGATGGCCTTTAAAAGTACCTTCCAACCCAAACCAGGAGAATGTGGCAGCACAGAAGGGTGTAGAGGATTTAGCCCACAGTGGAAGTCACAAAGCTGAATGATTCTGGTAGGGATGACCACCCCTAGATGTGAACGGAAATAGATAAGAACTGAATGTAGAGATGCAGCTTGAGAATCTCTTCATTTACGGTGCACATGTGAGGCAAGACCAAGTCTACAGGTGCCTTCAGTGGCTTTTGGCATGGAGCAACAGGATCCCCACCCCAACCAGCAAGTTAAAGCTGCTGATGTGTCTTATAACTAATGCCAAGAGGATGGGCTCAGTCACGAACAAAAATTATGGATTTTTACAAGGCTCAGAAGTAGGTCCATATCTTGCAAGCCTTTCCTTTTTAAAGGATTGATTGGCTTACATATTTGCAACCATATTGGAGAAAAAGGAGAGTGTCTGACAATTTCCTATCAGAATCAACAGCAGCAGCCAGTTTATCTTGAGGAGATTTTGCTAGTACACGTGTCACAAGACCACTATTTACCAAGGCTATTTCAGCTTTAATAAGTTTGCGGGTGATCAAATTGCTTCCCAAGTCAGCATGGGCAAAATTTACTGTATCTTCATACAGTCCTATCTTGTACTTATAAGCTTAGTAGTAGCTGCTGTCCTCCTGCCTCTTGGGTAAGCAATCAAACCTCTTCATCCATGTACACACATTGTACATCCCCAGCCCTACTGTGATGCTTCTGCTATGGCTTAGAGGGAAATCCTGGTTTAGAAAGACTTCTCAAACAATTCTGGAAGTGGTCCCCTGCTCAACAGCTCTGCAGGATTCAGCTCTTCTGTGTGAAAACAGATATCATAGAATCACAGAGTCGTAGAACGGTTTGGGTTGGAAGCGACCTTTAGAAGCCATCTAGTCCAACCACCCTGCAAGAAGTAGGGACATCTCCAACCAGATCAGGCTGCTGAGAGCCCTGACCAACCTGGCCTTGAATGTTTCCAGGGATGGGGCATCGACCACCTCTCTGGGCAACATGGCCCAGGGTTTCACCGTCCTCATTGTAAATAACAACTTTCTTATATCCAGTCTAAATCTACCCTATGTTAGTTTTAAACCTTCACCCCTTGTCCTATCACAACAAGACCTTCTAAATAGTTTCTCCCCGTCTTTCTTATAAGCTCCCTTTAAGTACTGGAAGGCTGCAATAAGGTCTCCCTGGAGCCTTCTCTTCTCCAGGCTGAACAGCCCCAACTCTCTCAGCCTCTCCTCACAGGAGAAGTGCTCCAGCCCTCACAGTGTCACAGTTTCTGAGTTTAAAGTGAGTTTAACTGTGGTCTCAGTTACACCTTTGGTAACTCAAATATAGAATTCATCTTGGTATTCCTTCTGCAAGTGCGTATGTTTCACCAACGTCAGGACAAGTGTGGTCTTCTGCAATGAAAATATTTAAAAGTTTGAAAATTAGTCTACGACCATGAAATGAAGCTAGATATTCATATGGAAAAAAAGGCTCAGTCCCACTGGGTACAGCTCCAGCATGGCACATTTCATTCTTTACGAAAGCCTGATTTTTCTTCCTTCTAAAGCTTTTATTTCGCTTGAGTTTCAATGCTTGTATGACTGATTGACAGATGGAGTGACAGACATGCAGCAGGAGGGGTGCTATCAGGTCTTCCGAGTTGCCTTGGCCGACACTTACCTGAAGCCTATCATCTCTTGCCTGTACTGGCTCCCATCTAACCCAACTCACCAAAAATCTGGGGGAGCTTGAATTTCTGGCAGAAATCACTAAGCTTGTATGCACACATTTATAATAAATCCTAACACTCTCTTTTTCACCTCCTTTCTCCGAAATTTTAGTTTTCTAACAAGCTGTCCCTTTTCCTTTAATTACACAGCAAAACCCCTCTACCTTCAATATCCACACTGGACTTTTTTATCACCATGATATTTATTGCTAACTGACCTGTGGAAGCTATTCAGCACATAACCCTCTTTCTTTTCTTTTTGACCACAATCCATTTCCCCTGTGTGCACGCGTTTCTCTCGCTCCCTGTATCTCATCCCATCCCATTAGCTCTCTGTGCTGAATAGCCTGTTCCAGGACATCAAACTTTAATTTAAACAGAAGATGATCAATAAGCTTAGCAAATTGCCTATGGCAACATCAGCAGTTTGAATCAAAGAGTTTTACAGGTAATTTAAAGGGCATCCTCCTTCGCCCCCGCAATGTGGTATACACCTATTGCTTGCTTTGCCAATTACAGCTCAGTTGGCTGAACAGGAGGAGTAAGAGCTTTTTCTCATCACACAAGCTGGGAAATGGTACACAGCATCTATTCTAAGTGGTTTTGATAGCGTGTTTTGAAACCGCAAAAGGCAGGGCGTCTCAGGGAGAAAAAAAATCTAACTCACGAGACTTGTTAAAAAAACCACATCAGAGCTTGGAATCAATATCAGCGCTAAAGAAACAGAGATGTAAAAGGAAAATACATGCACTCCTCAGTCCCACCCTCTTCTGCTGGTGCTGTGGCCTGGGACCTCCATATTTTCATGTAAGGGAGGAGAGACTGTATTTTAATCTGTTCCTAGAATCTCGCCAGTCTGATTTGCAGACATCCTAGGTAAATCCGCAATGTTTATGCCACAGAGTTTACACAAGAAAAACTACATCTGTAACCATCGTTTAGGAAGATGCTTTGTTTGTACCAAGCTACATCTCCACTGAACTGGATGATGAGCATTTAAAGTTGCAAATAAATTTGTATTGAGCTGTCCTCGAGGACACAAAGAGCTGGTTTGAACACAACCATGAAGAAAATGAACCAGTGAGTTGGACTCAGTGGTGCCCAGCGACAGGACAAGGGGCAGCGGGCACAAACTGAAGCAGAGGAAGCTCCAGCTGAAGATGAGGAAGAGCTTCTTCACTCTGAGGGTGACAGAGCACTGGAACAGGCTGCCCAGGGAGGTTGTGGAGTCTCCTTCTCTGGAGATATTCAAGACCCTCCTGGACAAGTTCCTGTGCAGCCTGCTCTGTGTGACCCTGCTTCGGCAGGGGGTTGGACTGGGTGACCCCAGAGGTCCCTTCCAACCTCAAACATTCTGTGGTTTGGTGATTCTGTGACTGATGGCTCATTAAAGCCAACGGCTGCCCGACACATGGGTGACAGCTCCCAGCTTCCCTCTGTCTTTTATCTTCTGTACCAGAGCAGATGAATATTGAACTCATGCTGCACTGACTTGAGCTACCAGCTATCTTGGTTGGAAGAAACTTGTTACTGCATATGGGAGAAAGGAAAAGAAATGCCATGAAAATGAGCGTCAGTCAGAGAACGAGGCAGGAGGTGGCTGCCAGCCAGCCTACGGGAGAAAGCAAAAACATCTTGAGAAGGTCTGCTGCAGGACTCATGACATTTTGTGTTACAGACGAGGGGTTCTTTGGGCAGTGGGTAGCAGCGGCAGACGTCTCTAGCCCATGTTTCAGACTCATTAATATTGTGCCTTGTTATTTAGGAGCATGAGGGGCCGATAAGGCCCTTGTAAGAGGGGATATACAGTTCTAAAGGCAATTAGCTCCTAGCTGGCTCTGGGTCGGAAATTACACAATGGATGTTGAAATGTTGGCTTGTTGAAAAGTTGTCATTCGAGTAATGGATGCTTTATTTCCTGTTTTTGCTGAAAGCTAAAGAGAAACATAATTAGCAAGCGAGAAAGCAACCTTGGCAGCCAAACAAAAAAAGCACATTTTGGGCGCCTGAGCCAATTAAAATTGTTTATGTAGCCCACAAACAATATTTTTCTCCAAATCATTATAACTGAGAGAATTCATCATAACACAGCCAGGCCTGCTGCTCACAGACCTGATCCTGTGCCGTGCTGTGTGCTGTCAGCTCCCAAGGATGAACTGAGGACACGCTGCAACATCCAAGATGCTTGTAGGGATGAAAGAGAAAAGGCTTGGGACTGGAAGGGGAGGGCTCGACTCCCACTTCCTTTGGTTCTGTGTGGATCCTGAGCATATCAGAACTTTAATTTGCCTTCACGATTGAAATATATATTAATTTTAGATTACAAATCTCTTTTTTTCCGCCTGTCCTACGCTGCAGAAGCTGAGATCCTCCCCTTTTCATTCTGTAAACTCCTAGTTTAAGAAACCCTCACTGTCTTCCTTTCGACACTTGAATCCATACCCTGCTTGATTCTCTGGTGGATGCTCAGAGACTGGGGTTCTGATGATGTGAGGTCTGCCTTCTTTTCTTGTTACATGAGAAAATAATCTTTTAGGAAAAACCCGTAAGTGAACAAATATTACTGCTACTTAGGGTGACGCTCATCTGCTCCTCTTGTCACAAATTATTGTGCTTTCCATTTATCTCTGAATTCTCAGCTTTCATTCCTGGATGTGTAGTCATTTTATGTGAAATATTTAAATGTCATTTCATGAATTGGCCTATTTAATGTTTTGCTTGTTTCTGAAACAAAGTTAAATCTGGTTGTGAAACTTATCACCGTCCTTTGGTAAAAGTTATATGTGTCCTTAAATAGACAGTAGCGAATGGATCGATACAGAGGAGAAACAATATTTCTGCCATGTAGCCCATTGCCAAGCAGCAAACCTTAAGTGCATACACATGCAGAATGAATGCTGTCTGTGTCTAGACTCGCCCAAAAGTTGTATTTTTCTGTAAATGTGTCTCGCGTGCTGCCTATTTCTGGTCTCATTCACTGTGCGTGTGTGTGTTTGTGTTATTCAGCACAGCCTGTTTTGTTTCGAGACTTTCAGAAAGAAAAAATTAACTGGGTGTGACTTCCCCTGGGAATGTTCTCAAAACAAAACGTCGGGTGGGTGTTCAGTCTGTTGGGGCTTGCCCTTGAGACAGAGTCTAGAGCACAAACGGGGCGAGCGGACTCACGGATCGTGGCTGCTGGAACCAGAAATTCTGGGCTCAGGCTCCAATCCCCACTGAACTGAAGTGCTCAAAAGGCACCTTATTAGTTACAGTGACAGTGAAATTGTGGAAGAAGCTTGCCTAGGAGCAGTTTTTGCACTTAAATATAGGTCCTGGCATTTATTTAGCACTAGCAGCTTATGTATTAGTACTGGAGCTGTGCTCAGCATGGCAGAGTTGGTGCTGCATCTGGTACTGAGAAGACGAAAGCGCTGTGGTTGTATCTGCAAAGGTTTGTACCTGTTCTTGGACAAGGGGAACTGTCTCTTCTCATCCAGATTTTGTTATAACCAAAGAGAGGGACAGAAATGCAGACAAGAGATTGCGCTCTCCGTCATGTAGTAATTCTCAGGCTTCTTCCATTAATAATGAATATAAACATATAAGCACACAAACCTGGGTGAAGAGACGAACTAACTACAATCTTCCAGGATGGGCCAGTGTGAGCATTGAACGACCAGAAACAATAAAGGAAAGGTCATAGAATCATAGAATGGGTTGGGTTGGAGGGGACCTTTAGAGGTCACCTAGTCCACCCCGCTTGAAATGAGCAGGGACATCTTCAATCAGATCATGTTGCTCAGAGCCTCATCCAACCTGACCTTGAATGTTTCCAGGGATGGGGCATCAAAGCCCTCTCTGGGCAGCCTGTGCCAGGGTTTCATCACCCTCAGCAGCATTGGACTAGAAGACCTTCAAAAGTCCCTTTCAAGCCAAACTGTTCTATGATTCATTGTAAAAAATATATAAATACAGACACCTGGGTGAAGGGAGGAATTACCCATAGCCTTCCAGGATAGTTCAGTGTGAGCACTGAATGAGCAGAAACAATACAGGAAAGGTTGTCATGATGGAAGTAACTGCAGAGGACAACAGGCACAAATGGAGCTGTGGTGATACCTCTGCAGACACCCCAGTGAGGGACGACGAAGGTGAAATAGATGTTGCTGGCAGTCATACTGCAACAGGGATACTTGCCAAAGTGTGTGATGTGTTGGGACAATCACCAAGAGGTTCTAGGAATACGTGGAGTTTAATGTCATTGTTGTAACTAGGCTGTGGTTCCTATGGTTGTTATGATCTCTGCTGATGGGTGGGTCTCAGCCCATGCTGAGAATTCCCCTGCACATCTCGGTTAGCTAAACTGGGACCAGTTGAAATAACCAGACCTGAAGTGCTGGCTGGCAAAAGTAGTGGCATGGCCTATGCTCAACCTGGCGTGCATCTGCTTCCCAAAGAAGAAGTCTCCTTGGTGTGTTACTCCAGTTCTCTTACTTATCTCAGAAGGATGCTCCTAGTTTCTCAAAATAGCGTCTCTACTTTGTTGCTGAACATAGGAAAACAAAACGCAACATGAAGTGTTAGCCATGGTCTTCCATACCAAGAAAGGTTTTAATCCAGAAAATAAGCAGTATCATTTAGTAACAGAGTGGTAAGTATAAAATCAGTAATGAAACATGATGTGCACATTCTTACCTGATCAAACAAGATATTTTTTTTCTATGAGATGTATTAGCCCCGAGTGAGTCTAGCAGTTTTCTTTGACAAATGCATCTCACTGAAATAGTCTACGATGGGGTAGAGAAAGGAGCAGCCTGGCAAGACCACGATAGCCTACAAACCACTTTGAAGGAAACAATTGCTGTCTAAAAGCTAACGATTTGGTCAAATCCTTGCTATTGTGAGGTTGTGGGTTTCATATTACTGTCATTGTGGCATTAATACATCAAGAAATCCAGATAATTTATCAGCATCCATTAAGGAATGGAAAGAATTAGGACAAAAGCCTGTTGTTTATTCAAGGTTGTGTTTTATTTATTCTCTGGCTTTTAAAAGCCTCTTATTTTATGCACCTTCTGGGCACACAGGCTTCAGTTTAAAAAACATCGCCACTAAAACAACCAACCAAACTGACAAAAGTCATCTCAGGGAGAGCAACTGAGATGTAAAAGCAACTCGGTACTCACAATGTCCCTTGTGGTAAAAGCCTTCTGCTGAGGTTTGAAGGACGCTGACCCTTAGATCAGATGAGACAGGGAAATCGTGACGCCCTGGAGAAGAGGGTGTTCTTGCTTTGGCACTTCAGACTTTATCTCTGTGGAACTCCAAACAGTCGAGGCTCCTGAAGCAGAGGTTAAGAGGTTGTGTGGGGGACGCAGGACTGGGGGATGTGATCGCATCCCTCTGCATGCCACCACCATGCTAGTATGGGGTTTGATTAAGCCGTGAGCACTTCCACGTATAATAGGTGGAAAAAAACAGACAGGAAAAGTAGAGCTAGAAGGACACATATTTCTATTTCTGTGGACAGACAATAAGCATAAAATGTTGTGAGCTTTCTTCCTGATGCTGTCTGATTTTCCAGCCTCTGCTGTGGCAGCTGAAGGCTCACATATTTTCCTTTTTGTTCCCCATAGTTAAACTCATCAAGCAGCAAAACTTTGGAACACTCCGAAATGGTCCATTGACAGGATTTTTAAATTTCTGTGTTATTCCTTTCTTTTCTGACCCATCAGGGATTGTCAGAAGGTCTGTGCTGAGGATAGACCCTATTGAGTAGAAACAACTATTAAAATTCTCCTCCAGGAGAGTCTCCCGTATTTGTTTTCACAAATTTCACAGTTTCTCCTTCACCACCACCCCATGTACCAGACCCACCTGACCATGGTAAGACCTAGAAGTCCCCACCTGTGCTCCAGCAAGACGGGAAATCCTTTCTGACCTGTGTTCCCTTGACCCCATCCTATGCTCCCTGGCCATCTCTCCAGAACCAGCTGGCGTCTGGGGACCAGCTTACCCATGACGGACAGCAGTGGAGTCCTGCGTGCAGTGCTGAGAATTTGGGGACTCCCGCCAGCAGCATTTTGCAGGCTTAAGCAGTTTTCCAGTCCTGGGAACCTACTCCAGCAAGACAAACAACAATTTGAAGTTCATGCAGTGGTGCTAATCATTGTAGAGAAAAACTGTAAATGCATCTAAGAATCTCTTCTTCGGAAATCTCAGATGTCACCTTCAGCAGATGTTGAGGTCCTCAGTGAGTCTGAAATTGTTACCCATTGTCATTTTTTCAAACAGATACTTTTAGGGGGCTAGTGTTGCATTTTGTTGCAGTGGGTTCTTGGGTTCTCTTCATTGCTTTGTCTTCTTCAATTAAAACCCTGACATTTTCTCACACAGCCAGCCCTGAGGAATCAAATTTTATCTTTCTGTAAAAGTCTATCTGTTCCAGACAGTTGTGAGGTTGAGGCTTTGGCGTGGTGTTACAAAGACCTCTCTTTGTGACTGACCTCGGTGTCACTCTGAGATGGTAACGAGTGATGAGCGACTGTCCCTCCTCATCTGCGTCAGGGTGGGAACACATCCCACAACGGCCATCAAACCGAATATCGGCAGATGCACCAGTCTTCCTGGATTCCTGACATCTCTGATTCTCACTGCCGGACTAGGAAATATTCTTAAAGAAAATGGATCTGATCTGAAGACACAGTGAGAAACTTGGGCAGATCAACCACAGGCCTCATCTCTGCACACCCCTGCAAATCCCCAAACACTCAGCTAGCAAAAGCAGAGCAAACCAGCGCTTCTGTAGAATTTAGCTGAAAAGAACAGGTGAGTTTTCCAGCCAGATTCTGTATTATTAACCAAATTAAGTATTTCTGTTTTCTTTTGTAGAACATGCTGAGAGCAGGCTAGCTCTCGCTACGTAATCTAAATGTAAGTAACCGGCGCAGTTCTCACAGTGTGTACTTCAGGATGGGTGGGTGGGTTTATGTATGGATGGATAGATGTGTAGGTCCTACTCAGTCTAACAGTCAAATAATATCAATGTACCTCGCGATGGAGAGTAGATGAAATCAAGCCATCTCACCACTCGGGCAGTGTTAAGAGGCCATGATGTCAACTTGTTTTATGAGAGAACCAACTCTACACTCACCACTGTTCCCGTGCCATACTCACGTTGGGGCATACCTATCTCCTACAAAGAGCTTCCAAGAAAAGTAACCTGAAAGGGAGTAAAGCATAGGAGGTGCTTCACCCAAGGATCTTCACCATCTTGCTATGCTAGGGCAGTTCTTCCTCTTGACTAACGTTGCCTGGTGAGGGTGGATTTTCCAGTGCAAACTGGTGGAGTACTTGGGGAAGGGATGGCACCAGTCTGCAAAAGAACCCTTTGGGTGGAAGGACCTTGCTCTGCATTCTTTCACACACCCAGGTTTTTTCATGTTCTATTGAGGAAATACAGCAATGTTTGGAGAAGCCAAGCAGGGAGGCAAAGAGGAACTGGGGCTCTTTTAAAACACTCTGGCCCCAAACAAAAGTCCTAAAATGCTTTCTTCTGTGCTCTGTCCCCTCGGCGCAGAGGGACCAGCAGCCAATTGCATTATAGCGCTGCTGATTACTTATGATTCCCTTCCTGTGAGGACAGGCCCTGATGTGTTTTTTTTTGATAACGCTGGCTCCTTTAAAGCAATAATGCTGGTACAGTTTCCTGCCTAATCGGAGAGCAATTACTGTACCTCAAAAGGGAAAACATTTACAAGAACCCAGTTTTAGCTCCGAAGTGATAACAGGAACATTTTCTTGCTAAGCTGTGGTCAGACTTGAGCTCATTCAAGCATCTCCCATGGCAAAACGTGACAAAAATCAAAGAAAGAGGAGAGGTTGAGGGTTGTTCTTGACTATTGTGTTCCTACATGATCAGGATCCCCTGCTGTTTGCACGGTTTGGGAGCCGGGATTTTGCTGGTGACCATCAGTTGTAAGGGAACATGGAATCTTTTCCCTCTAGGTCCCTAATCTGAATTTGCTCTAGTTCAGGAGTGAACAGCATTTGCTATTACTGATTTCTGATCTGTGTTAATTGAGCTGGTGGCCTTGGCCAGCTCATCCCTGGTGGCAGGTGACCATGTCCAGAAGCGGAAGGTTGTGCTTCAGTGGTTCGCCGCGGTGTTGTTGCCTTTGCTTAGCTGGTAAACCCATCACTATTTTCAAATGAATTTGCTAAACCTATTTGGGAAGAAAAACAAAAAAAATATCAAAGACTAAAGGGTTGAAAAGCTGTTCCAGCAGAGCAGTGTAGCCAAAGACATTATTATCATGTAGTTTTGGAAGGGGACTGGCAAACAGAATATCTGGGGAAAAAAATAGTCTCTGCTTGGACTCCTGGCATGCTTCTGGTGATTCAGTGCTTTCTTTAGGACTCACGCACTCAGGCATTTCCACCTAAGCTTGAGGCGTGTGCTTTTGACCTCCTCGCTGGAGAACTCTCTGGCTACAAAGGGCGTGTGCCTGCGGTGAGAGAAGCACTATCTTACTGAAGCCGAGCAGGGAAAGGAAATGACTCAGTCATCAAAAGGCCCTCCTTCCTCAGGGAACTGTCCTTAATCAGTATTATCCCGTTACAATAATACTATTCCAACAGGACTGTGGACCAGAGCACTTGCGTAGCCATGTAAACTGCTTCCTGTATTTGCCAAACAAAACAGCGTTCAGCAATTCATAGAATTTCGCTATTAGGCCTGCTATGATAAAACAGCAACCGCGGCTGTTCATCCTGCACCCCGTCTTGGTGCAATCCCTCTCCCAGGAGGAGTCCTTTTTGTTTGAATCTGTGTTACCTGCTGCTCCAGGAAAAAAAAATAAACAAGAACAAACAAGATTGCTCGCATTTTGCTTGGCTTAAAGTGTCATAGCTATGAAAACTGCCCTCATTACCCTTGCAAGAGCTATTGCAAAGCTTCCTCTTGGGGCACCCTGATTAGTCATTGTTTTAGTATTAAGCTGGAATACTTTGTGTCGCTTGCCAGGGATCCTGTCCAGTCTCTACCTTTCGGTGCTTGATAATAGGCAGCTCCAGAAGTTGGCAGTAGAAGCTACAGAAGAAAGCAGTGGGTCCTGCCGAGCTCAGGGACCAGGAGTGTTACAGAGACTCAGCTTGCCATAATTAACTCCGATTAGACACAGCCACAGATGGGCAGCAGCTCAGCAACAAACGGACCGTTTGTTCTTTTTCGATTTGATAGGAGAGAAGCTCCTCACGTGACGAGAAAATGCCACTTGTAACTTGCTCTCCCCTCACCGCTGCCCTTCTGGCACTGTCCGTCAGTCATCTCCATGGCGGAGCACGGAGGGTTTGCAGGCTGACTTTAAAATCATACCAGGATTAAATGAAAATGTCTCTTGCTGCTATCAAGACTCTTGCTGATGCGTTTGTAATTCCGGTAGCATCTCGGGTCTGATGTGGAAACCGAGACTCCATGGTAGCCGTGTGGTTCAGCCACCCAGCAAGCAGAGAGACCCTGATTAGGAAAGCTTTTGTAACAGTATCAGCAAGGATGCAACAGGTGAATACAGCAAACAGGCTGGGTAAATGCTAAATAACAACTATGCATAGCTAGATCAGAGTAACAAGCGTTATTAAACACACACTGCATGAAAAGCATTCTTGCATAAGTTAATTTTGACCTGGAAGTTTTCAAATATGCAGAGGAATCTCAAACGACATGAAAAACCTAGTGAAACTCGAAAGCTTTTTCTTCTTTGCAGATGCCAAAAAAAATTTCGAATATTTGTCCAAAAAAATCATTCAGGATGCCCAGTTACCCAGGATGACTTCACCAATGTGGGTCTTACCCCTGAGAATAAATTAGCTGATAAGCAAACAGACTTCATGTGGGCATTTCAATCTGCTTTGTAAACATTTGCTTGGAAGCCTTTCTGCGCAGGCTGCATAGGCGCAGAGAAGACTGTGCCAGGACAGGGTTTTGACAGGGGGGGCTCAGAACAAATACATAGAGCCAACCTTTGGGTTTGGGTTTGGTTCTAGGGTGTTTTGAGGTTTTTTTGCCAAATGTAGGAATTAGAATTTGCAAAAGCTCAAGGATTAGAATAGGAATAGAACAGAGGAAGAGAACATGGGTCTTTCTTTGCTCTTCTTGGAAATACAGGCTACAAATTTCAGCTTCTGCCTCAGCTGGTTTCTGGTTACTGCCTCAATGGGAACGATAAAAATGCAGGATTGGTACAGTGGGTCTTCTCATCGCAAGAGATGAAACGAATAGCCTAAATTTATGGCTGATGTAATTTCACTGAAGTCACTAGATTTACACTAGAGTCCAACCATATGTTCGGGCTTTTTTATACATGCGAAAGTTGAACGATGTTGATGATACTGTGACAGCTCTGATGGCTTGTTTCAGCTCCAAAATGCCTCAAAACTTTCCACTGTAAAATATTCCAGAGGGGATGAGTGTGGTAATACTGAAGTTGCATATTTGATGCTCAAGTCTGTATATTAGATTTGCAAGAACAGCATTGTGGAATTTGTCAGAAAAAGACTTTCCTGCTAGCACTCTGTACACAAATAAGATGTGAGCTGAGCAAAAAAAACTATGTTTGAATTCACACTGCAAAGTTCAAATGATGGTACCAATGTAACCCACATGAGACACGGCTAATAACAAGAAGTGACACAAATAAATCATTTTCCTCATACATTGACTGCCAGCAAGGGTGCGGAGCTCCTGGTGATCTACCATGCTTTAACTGAACTTCTAGGAATAAGTTGACAAAAGTAGAGGTTAAAATTCTTCTCTGCATTGGATAAGGTCTTATCTTTATGTTGCTTGGGAAAACAACAGTGGATTTTGGGGGGGCGTTTGGGACTGTGTTCAAACAGCACTGAAATCAAAGGGTTCTTTCCACAAGCTTTGGATTAGAAAATAAACTGATGGGGTGAGGAAGGATCGTCTCTGAAGGACTCAGGAGCTGTTAATTCAGCTCTTGGCTGTGCCAGAGGTTCCCAGGGTGATCCTGGGAAGACTGCCTTGTCTGCCTCTGGAAGTTTTCCATTTGCATCGTCAGATGCTACTGCTTCCTTTCCAGCACCTTTTGCCTGGCTTGTCCTTGGAAAACATTTGTGTAGGATCCATCTCAGACTTGTGTCTGTACAGCATCTATCACACTGGGATCCCAGCTGAGGTAAAATTACAAAGAAGGACACTGGAGTGAAAGGAATAAGTGATTTGGTGGGAAGAATGTTCATTATGAAATATTATTTTAAAAATGAGCAGTTCAACTAGCAAAATGTTACAAGATTTTGTAGTGCACTAGTACTCTTCATGTGAAACCCGGGAGTCAGATTGGTCTCCCTTTCTGTGCTAGACTTAAAAAGCAAGAGACCTACTGACAAGAAAATAGTGAATTCTTTCTTAACATTTCACCAAGTTAGAAATGTCCATTCAAGCAAATTCGAACTTTTGGCTTCATTGTTATCACACAAATAATTTTTTATAATCCTTTATAAACAATTATCCATGTCTTCTGTTACAATCTTGGAGGTAAAAAGAAAGCTAGGATTTCGTATTTTGGTGTGAATCTGAAACATGCAGCACATCTTTCAGTTTCTGAAGATCCAGGACTAGATTATTCTCCTGAATCCGCTGCTATAAATATGAATGGCACTTCTAAAACTAAAATGTTATGCCTGCAACTCAAATGAAAAACAGGGTCAAGGTTTAGTCAGAGAAAAAATTCATTATATACTCAATGAAACCAGAAAGAAACAAGTGCATCAAGAATATCAGCATGGCTTTCTAGAATTTGTTTTGGTATTTACATAAAATTGTGCAAACAAGACACCACAGAAAATCCTAGATAGGTTGCATTATTTGACCATACTCCAATCACGTAGCTGAAAGCCATTCCAAAAAGTAGGTACACTTAAAATCATAAATCCATCAGCTTCCCAGGTCAGCTCTCCCTGGCCTCGGTTGTAGGCAGCATCTCTTGGATGAGGCTCAGGCTTTTGGGAAGGTGAAAGGGGGGATTATTTTCAGCCTAACCAGACTCAGTTATCCCATGCACTGTCCCTGTCTCAAACTTGATATAACCATGGTAAAGCTCCATCGAGTTGCTTCATACCGGCACTGGAGTGGTGGTAAGCAGCACAAGACCCCACCGCAAAACAAGGCCTCCTGGTTTCAAACAAAAAGGTGGCAGGTCGTGACTTCTCCTTTCCATCCAGGTAACCAAAGGCCGACTGTCTGGCACCTCCCTCCATCCTGTGCATTTGACAGGACCAAGCTCGCTCTCTGTCTTGTTGGCAACATTATATTTGGCATCTCCAGGGCTTGATTCAACAGCAGCATCCAGAAAGGCTCCCCATTTGCTATTGCTGCCACATTTTACCCAAAGAGTCAAAATCCTCTACCTCCTTCAAACAGCTTTCTGTGAGATGAGTCAGTAATTAACAACAGCAGTACCAGCAAGCCTGGGAGGTTGTTTCTTCTTAACGAGCAGGCACAATTTGAATGAACAGTGAAACTTTGCGGGAGCTATTTGAAGAGATTCTCCTTCTTCATTAGAATATCAGTAATAGCATTCCTGTTTCTGTGTCTCTCACTATTCCCTTCTACTTAGTTTCACCAGCCTAATTGGGACTGGAGCGCTTTTTCCCCTCCGAATTTCCTAGCCATGCATCCCATAGATACATTATTGTTCATAAAACATGAGCAACAGGGATCCAAACGTGCTAATGCCTATAATCACCCGTGGCAGATTTGCAAATGAAACCTTTGTTTATTATGGCAAGTGATCAGAAAAATCTTCTTTCAGGATAATAATGTTAACTCAGAAGGAACAGGGGCACAATAGATCAATATCTTTGGCAATACAAAGGGGAAAAAAAAAGGTTGCCATGCTTGGATAAAAGATACAAGCCCAGGTGGGTAACTATTGCACCTAACATGATACAAAGCCAGTCTTTCTAGAAGTAAAATGATGTTTGGCAAGATAGCAACACAGTAAAAGCTAACATTTTTCTAGCTTTAATGGCAAAGAATACAAAGGGTCAGATCCATCAAGCCTTTATTAAACCAAGTCCATAGAGACTTTTCGTGACACAACCAGATCTATCAAAAGAGGAAGAAAACACAGTTAGCAGCCAGTAGTAACAGATTCTTGTCAGGTTCCCCAAAATTACTTTGAAAATATCTTTTCTTCAATGCTAGACTTGTCCCTGGCTATTAAACATCTGCTCAATTGTAGAAATACTTGAAAAAATTACTCGCTGATAAAACTCAGAATAAAATGAAAGGTTTTCTAGCACAGGGTGACATGTGTATACACATCTAGTAAAATAGATCCCCGGCTGGTGGTTGTGTAAGACAGCAGGAAAGAGACTCAGGTAAAAACTGTCTATGCTTGAGTTACGCTGCCAATGTCAATTTAGCAAAGCTCCCTTTGAGACTACAATAATAAAACGGTCGCTGGCCTAAACCATTTGCAGATGAAAGCCTAGTCCTACAAAGATTCTCAGAACGTGCAATTATTCTGGCAGAAATCAACAGGGCTGCATAAAATCTCTTGTTTAATTATGTGCCTAAGTGGTTCCAGATCAGGAGCATACATGGCATCAATACCAATAAGCAGGACATCAGTTTTCTCTAACCAAAACTTGTATTGAAAAGAACTGCCAGGGTGGAACGTCTAAGAAAGGCAAAATATATACAGTTGAAATAAAATCACCTACCCAACAGAAGTGCAGTGAAAACTATGCAGAGTGAGAAATATTCAGAAAGAAGGGTTACTAACCTGTGACCCACCCTGCTAGCGGGAGAAAACTGCTATGGGAAGAGAAGGGGGTTTTGGTGATGTTCCGAATTAGTGCAGAGGGACCAAGAGCCACGTTGCTGGGAATACGGGATGGCATGCCTACCTATCAGCCATCCAAAGGGGCTCCCCTGGAAGGCTGTGGGTACCCGTGAGGGTGTCAGCTCCCAGAAGACAGCTGGTTGTTGTTCCCACCAGATCCTAGCTGTGGGAAGCTGAGACGAAATCATCTCTAAGTATGGTATTCCCTTGAGGTCCTTCCTCAGAGGGTAAAAGCGTTTGAAGAGAGGTGGTGGGAGGATTAAAAGATATTTCTGGCACATCCCTGACTGATGAAGGAAACTGCTAGAAGGCAGCTTGGTCTCCTGAAAATGTAGTAACAGCAAACACTAGAAATATGCAATACAGCTGACCCAAACCTGCCATGTCCACCTCAGGCCATCCTTTCGCAAAATTCTGCGTGCATAGGGCTGTAGGTCTGAGCTTCCCAAATCTGATGCAGAATTGTCCCCTGAGCCGACACCCCGTTTGTTGCTGAAGAGCAGCTGAAGGAGCTGATAAAGTTACTTCACAACAGAACTGGAAACACAAGGTATAAACCCAGTTAGCGAAGCTGGGGCAGATGTTGCTGAGCACTTTCTCTGCAGTGTGATGATAATGAGGAGACAGCTATCCCTCCTCCCATATGTCCTGGCATCTCAAAAAGAGTGAGCGAAGGAGGAGGAAAGGGAAAGGATGTGTGGTCAGCAGGCAGGGTGAGACCACCACATCTCACGCATCCTTATCGGTCTCCACAGAGACACAAACACTCCTTTCACAAGGGCGTGTAAAATAGTCTTCAAAGCGATAGCAACGGAACCAACTGAGAAATGGTCTGTAAAAAGACTTAAAAACAAAAACTTATGGATTTTTTTTCTGTTCTTTTCTTTCTCTAAGCCCATCCTGACTGCAGAATTTGTACCCCATAGCCCTGCATAGTGAAACATCCACATTAAGCAAGTCACCTCCGAGGGTCCCTTTCTCTTATTTTTGGGAAAGGAGATCCCTGTACACCCTTCCGTCAAATGTCATGGTGTGTGTCACATACATATTTCACATTTACAGCGAAAAAGGGAAGTGTACGAATGTACTAATCTCTGAGAAACCCAAACACTTGCTCTGCAAGTTGCTGACCGTCTTCGCCTCCGTTGCAGTGGGAGCTGCAGGGGCTCAGCAGCTTCACTGAAGGCACACACGGATATAATAAATTAGGGGTTCACAGGAGGGAAGGGATTCTTGGAGCTCTGAAGGTGAAAATATTATGGGCAGGGGAAGAGAGGGAGAAAGAGGAAAGGAAAATAAAAATGAAGGGAGGTGAAGGGAGCTGGTGGAGAGAATAGAAAGAAATACAGAGATGCTATACATGATAGAGGTCAAAAATGTAGCTGGAGCACAATGAAAAGAAAACACATGGTTTACTGTCACAGAAGCAGTTGAGTGCATCTGTTTTTATAATCAGTCATGTTTACAGGAACAATACACAGAAGGACTTTAAAACTCCAAACATAAACACTTGGTGCTGATTTTTTTGCCCCTAACAGAGATGTGAATGATGATGAACAACAGAAGTCACAGTAAAGTCAAAGTCCTGGTCCAGTCTGCCCTCTCCATAGTACAAATGTAAGGAGACATTTCATGACATTGAAAGAAAACACCTTATTTAATGGCCAAAGACTTTAGTTTTTATCCAAAGAACAGTCCATCTATGTAACTTGTTGCCATGATGTTTAAAACCTGGTATATACAAAGATTTCAGACTGGATCTGACAATACTTGTACAAATAATGAATGCATTCCCATACACACCCTGCAATAAAAAAAAAAGCCCTGTTTTTTTAACTGTTTGACTACTAATAGACAGACACTGAAAAGAAAGTGTCCTGGTTGTGGGCTTTTTCATTCCATAGTTGCCCCCTAAACTGTTAAGTATTGTTTCCACCCAGACTGTCATTATTCATGGATTTCAGGGACTGGACCATGCGGATGAAATCTGAAAGGCTAACACAGTACGATCCTTCCATTTTAAAAAAAAGGTGACTGTAACAGACATCGCTTCAAGAATCAAGCCGTGCTTTGTTGTACAGAGGTCTCATTCTATCTCAGGTGTTAAAGAAGATCAGCACTTGCTGAAGACCCCCGAGAAACACCTGTTAACGACCATGGCTTTGCTACCAGGAGTTAGTAGAAATCGGTTGATTATTAAGCACAAAGGACCGAACACCGCATCGGCTGGTGAATATCTTCGTATATGAATGCTTTAATGACACTTCGCCAGAACAGACTCGTTAACTTGTAAGGCAGTGCTGCATCAGTATTTAGCCAGGATCGTAACAACAACCAGGGTAGTGAATCAGCTAAAAATGAGAAAGGTTGCGGAGCATGGATGAAAATACAGACGGCTGTGGGAGCGAGAGAGACTACCAGGTGACTAGCTGAAGGCAATGGTTGTCCCAGTCCTGGCCAAAGGAGATCCTGCTGATCAAAGTAGTTATGGAGGTGAAACCTTATTGTCAGTACTGAGAAAAATCCGGATGGAAGTAGTAGTCAACAGATCAAAGCTGGTTTTAGAGGGAGTAGTGAGAGAAAAATGGTGTGGCTTCAGATCAGGATGAAGTTGCACTAATCAGATATGCATATTTCTACAGTTGATGGGGGAAAAAAGGAAGAATGGGGTTTAAAAGTTCTTGTTATTTTCCTTCATGCTATGAAGGCATTTCGTTCGGAAGGAGCCCTTACAGAACAAAGCAGAAACAATATGACACTCAGATAAGCACCTGGGTAGTACAAATGCTGGGAACTCCTGCAGTGCTATAGGAACTGGAGAAAATTAAGCAACTGGTTCAAACCAAGTCTGATATGAAACAAAGGGCTATGAATTCGCCAACGCTTTCATCGCGTACTTCAAATGGGCATGAGGATGGTAAATGAGTTGAAGCACGTGACAATGGAAGATCTAAATTTCACATTATGCAAATGACACTGCATAATTGTCAGATAAATGAGGTAAAGTTGATTCTCTTTGCTAATTGATAAAACTGCTGCAGTCATCTTGGGTTTTAAAATCTATCGACAAGAGAAAGTGTTTCTGCCTGGGAAAGAATAGGCATTTTTTATGCACACCTAGGGAGTTTAACTGGAGCTAAGGAAAAGGAGGAAAAAGTAAGAAGATGTGCTTAGCCAAAAGCTTAAAACGTGAAAGCAGATATGTACTGAAAGAGAGCACTAACAGTCCACAGGCCACAAGCGGTTGCATTAAATAAGAGAGATCTGAAGATCTCCTCCAAAGGAAGAGAGTTCCTCCAAAGGCAGTGGGCATTATGCAGCGTAGGATCAACAGAGAAATTAGGAGCAGGCAGGGATGCCAAATCAAGGTTTGGGACAAGCTGTGGTGGGAAAATGTGACGATGAGGAGGGATCCTGGAGGAGGGACTTGGATCAGAGAACGCCAAAGACATTCACGCATGCACACGGCTAAGGGCTAAACTGACCCCCAACCCCAAGGCTGGACCTTTCCAATGGGAATGGGACTGAAATGGATTTGACAAAGGTGTAAGCTCTAGACAAGGCTGTTATACAACTCCTGAGTCTGAAAAAAAAAAAAAAAAGAGCCAGGAAAGAAGACATATTATAATCTCTACCTTGGCCATATTCCAACTCAATTAATTACAATCTGCCTTTTAAAATTCCCCCTGAAGTTTCAGCTAGATAATGCATTCTTCCACACATGTCCTGTGAGGCTGAGAAGCGTTGCGACCGACCGCTGAGCTACCGTTTGCAGATAGCATGATTTCTGCGTGCAATGCCTATGTTAGGTCAAGTTTGAGAAGGCCTTGGGACCCTTGAAAATGAGAAGTGCTTGGCAGAATGAAGATGATGAAACCGTAGAAAAACAGCGGCAGTCACTTTGCTATAAATCTTCCTGATGTGCAATTTTTTGGCAAATGTGCTCATAAAACCTCACTTCTGCCTTCTAGTGGATAAAAGATAGAAGAGCATTGCAGCAGAAAAGAGAACTACTGAAAGGAAAATTAGCTTTGGATTCCTCAACACCATTATTAACAAGGCCTGAAGATCAGACTCAAAAATCTTGTGGTTTCTACTCATAACAATGACTGTTGCATTCACTTCTCACCTTGACTTCCATGGATTGCAATGGTGCAAACCCCAACTCCTCTCTTTTGGTATGGACCCAACCCTATGTGGAAGGACAAGGATGCTGAAATGTTCAATCCCGGGCTGATTTTGATTACAACAGGTCCTGCTGCATCCACTTCTGGTTATGCTGCAAATAACTCTGCCACTAATATGGAGGACAGAAAAAAACCCCTTTCCTTTCCTGCCCAGAAGACCTTGTCAGAAGGTGGTTTTCGGACTAGCAGTAGCAACAGGGTGTTGGAAACGCAAGTTGCCACGCAATTTTTCTTTATATAAGCAATCGTTGCTCAGTTTGGTTTCCAACTGAGCTCTGTATCTATGACTTACGTTGATGTTCTAGAAACCTTCAAAGTAGGCTAGTAGCCTGAAAATCAGCGAGGGCAAACGTAAAGACTCCTCTGAGCTTGAACGGGTGCCCACATCTATACGTTTCTGTACAGTAGAAATTACAAATGAACCAAATGATTCCTGGATGAGCAGTGCAAGGGGAAAGATAGTTAAGACTTGCTTGAATTATTTTCAAACTGAAGGCTTTAATTATTTTTTTCCGATACACATACATATTTTTTCTTGTAGGACAATAGAAAAAGTGATGGAACCACTTGTCCAATTAGATGTTCATTCTGATTCTGGGAAGGAAGAGCCCGTGGCAACCACACAGGCTAGGATCGACTGGCTGGGGAGCAGCTCTGCTGAAAAGGACCTGAGTCACTTGGTGGACAGTGAGCTGACCATGGGCTTACAGTGTTCCTGGCAGCAAAGACCACCACCAACATCCTGGGGTCTATGAAAAGGAGCACAGGTTGCCCAAGAGGTTGGGCAGTGTCCAATCTTGGAGGTTTGGGAGACAAGACTAGAGACGTGAGGTCCCTTCTGACCTGAACTATCTGGTGATTCTCTGATTCTCCAATTTCAGTTTTCCTGAGCATAAAAACTATGCATACTCAGAGGAGATTGAGATGTCCTGTTAGAACACAGATATTTCTGATCCTTACCTATCAACTGCAAAGGCTTCAGGAGGAAACACATCTATTCTGCAGTCAGTGGCACTTTTGCCATTACTTTAAACGGTGCCAAAGTTTTACCCTTCAGCTCAAATCCTTACTCTGCTACTTCGGCTTGTCTTTCCGGGGCTGTGGTGGAACCCACCCTTGGCTTGGGGTCAGGCACTGCAGGTCCATGTCCAAGCCTCACCTCTTATCACATCTTAAGTCCATTAAAACTGCAGTGCCGGGCGAAGGTTAACGATCTCTTTCCTTCTTCCCTTCTGCGGTAAATATCTTTCTAGTGGACTGTAAAAACTGAAAGAGGCCAACTCTATAAAAAGCATTTGAAGAGGACAGGACCTTAATAAAAGAGTCTGCAGCAATGGTTATGGAGCATATATTTGGTGTGAAATTGTGAAATCTCTGGGGCCAGTAAGAAATGGGGCAGCAGAGCTGTTTTCCAAGACAGTCTTCTTGTCCCAGCCTCTTCCCTCTCTCATAGCTTTTCCCTTTTCCTCAAGGAGATCACTTGCTCCAGAATTGGCTTCTGCCCATCCCTGTGTGTTCCCCACACACGCAAAGAGAAAGGGCAGGCTGAAAGACTTCTGCTGATCTCTTGTAATTACCTAGAAGTGAAGTTGGGAACATGGGTCATTTGAAAGATGAGGTAAGTGGCTTTTCATGGAGCTTGTTTATAGAAATTTGGCTTCTGACACTGTCTTTCACATGAAGAAAGCATGTTCAGGAGATCCCTAAGGCTTCCCATGAGACTTACATCCAGCCGGCGTGATGAGGAATGCCAGGATGCCGGTCATCAGCCCTGGTGCACCATGGCTGCAAAGCAAGGCATCAAGTGCTTGAGTCAAATTTCAAGTGAGCATCACTGAGGCCTCCTCCACACACTCCCACTTGCACAGAAGAAGTAAGACCAATCCTGCTGGCCAATTCCACTCTTACCATCTGATACTCATTTTTAAAGCTGAGTTTATTCTTTTTACATCTTCCCATTACATCAGGTGAGGTGATGCTCTCTTCTGTCCTGACTTGGCAACGCTCCCTTCTCTGGTTAAATCTGGGAGTTGAAGCGTTAGGAGTCAGGCTGTGAACCTAACAGAAATCTGTTTTCATCTAATGCTTACGCTACCAGTTCAGATTTTGTCATCGTTCAGGTTTAAATGTTGGCGTGGGATGCCAAATGCTAACGTGTATTTGTGTTCCCATAAAGCTGCCTGTCTGAGTGGGCAGTGAGGACTGGAAAAATTCGGAAACTGTTGTTTGGGGCCAGGAAAGGCGAAGGGAAGAAGAGTGTTTTTCTAACAGAGAGCATAAAACACCCGCAGGCCACTCAGGACGTTCATCCAGGGAGGAAGAGATCCCTGTCGAATGTGCAGGTAGCGGTTCAGAGTTCTTTACTGCCTTTGCTAATGAGGCATATTTGGCTTCTTCCATAAAACCGGCTTCGGAAACTGCACTTCAGAGAGGAAGGACAATGTGCAGCACCCAGTGAAGGGCTTCATTGGTTTTTTTATTCTCCGCAGAGGTCTCAGGAACAATTTTCAGTCACTGTCAGCCAAAACTCTAACATGATGATAAATTTTACGACTGGCGAAAAAGTTTTATCAGTACTGAGACAATAAAATGGCCCTGCTTACTCATCCTCAGCACGTGCAATCCACACCTCTTCTTAACTTAAACAAAAAATACACCTTACAGGACAAACACTTCCGAGATTATTTTTCCCTGATGCTCATCTCCGATGTGCTGTTTGCCACTGGGGATGTGTACGCCCGATGGCATGTCACCTCCTGAGGATAATCGTGGCAGAACACCCAAAAGTCAAGGATCGCCTCCATTCCTTCATCATACTCTTCCTCGCTGGCGTGTGTAGGCTAGCAGAATTCAGAACCGAGCCCCTCTCTGAGCTGTCTCCTTATTCCTCCTTCAAACCACAGTGACTATCACATGGATCTTAGAGCAACCCTGCTTTGGCGTTCAAGGGATGTTAAAAATGGATTTTTAAAGCAGCTCTTGAACGCTCTCTAGTGGTTAAAAGAGCAAATGCTGATAATGTCACCTTTATCACATTTTCAACCCAATTTTAATTGATAAATCACTCACAATGACTCATGCATCTCCGAGTTGAAAATATATTTAAATTAAAGTTATAATTATTGTTCTAATTATTAAAATATTTTATTATAATTTATTCTTAGGCACTAGAGTAGTGTTTTTCACTACAAAAACAGTGAGTCTAACATCATTCCTCTGCATCAAGTAACATTTTTCTTTTTCTTTGGCCAACTAACAGTTATCAACCTTGACTATGTTTGCAAAGGTCAGTGGTCACCGACAGTTCATGTTATCCACAAATACGAATTCATTCCTTCCTGCATATTTCCCCGCACATGTCAGGATTCCCTACTTTCTAGAGTAGCCATTCCAGCTCCTCATAGATGCCATTCAAGCTCCTCATATATGCCCTGCAAGCTCCTCATAGATGCCCTGAATGTATGTCACAGAAAATGCTAATTTTTCATTTCACAGCAGAAAGCAAAGTTGGGGAAGAACTGGGTGACCCAGTTATGGAAATTTGGCAGCCCCAAGACCAAAGGACAGATTAAAGCAAAGAACATGCCACAGACAGTAATGACAAAATGCTTGTGTGGTTTTTTGAATAATTAATAGATCACAAGCCTGTGTCCAAGGGAATATTTGCATGAAACATTATTTGCGTAACTTTTCAAATGTTAATTGTGACCTGTCTTGCAAAAACAAACAGGCTGGCTCAGAGACACATGTTATTTGAATGTTTTCATTTTTTTGTCTACTCTCTATTTAAAGACTGTGTCTTCTTGTTTGTCTGCCTTTCTCATCACATCTACCACCTTAATCATCACCACCACCAGTTCAAACATCAGTCTGCTTTTCAAGTAGTCTGAAGCAACTCGGAAAGTTGCTCCAATAACAACCCTACACAAAAATCCTGGGCCATATAAAGTCCTTCGTAAGTATTGTATCCCCGATACTTCTTCCAAATCACACATCTGGCAGATTTAGATTTTGCTGCAATGCTCCTTCACTGCAACAAGTGCTACACATCTCTTAGGGCGTGAGCCATAATCTGCCAAATAATGGGCAGGCTCTCGAGCTCTGGACCAAACTACCTCCTACCACATCACCAAGCACACCGGCACTGCTCGGAAGTACATCAGCCTTTGCTGACTTCCTGGTGGCAATCTTTAGTCCCAAAATAACTGGAATTCAGTGCTCCTTTTTCTCCAGTCTCATCTTCTACTTCCAGCTTCCTCCAGTTCACAGTTGGACCGGGGCTTTGTTCCTCTCCAGCACCCATCATCCTTACTGCTGCCAGCTGCAGGTCTCGGGTCTTGCCTTCAGCTCTTTGGGTCCAACAAGGCCCCCTGTCCCCAAACGGAGCCTGTTACAGACGTGGTGATGCAAAATGGAACTCGGTGGTGGGCCTGTGAGGAGCCCACCAAACCTCCAAGCTTCACGTTTGCAAGGAAAACTTTCTGTTAACCAGCAGATTGCACGCCCTGATAATTTTTCATGACATTTCCCAGCCTTCATCCTGATGACAATTTCTTGGTTATTAAGTAATTAAAACATGATGTGATTAATTTTACTTTCTAATTAGATAATCGGTCTGTCATTGAAATTCTCTGAGTGTGACATGTTATTATGGCAATAAGTTCATTACTAATGTCAGTGAATCAACATTATTTTTTTTAAAACCTGAAATCTTGTGTTGGTCCTCAGATAAACTAGGCGTGCTACAGCCTCCTTAGGGAAAGCTGTTCCCAAATTTCTTATTTCCTCGGGTGTAGTAGGGTCTTAGTCTTTACATTTATGACTCGAATAGCTCTCTTGCTCTTCAAAGACATTTATAACCCATTCATCTCTGGGGTGCTGGGGAATGGAATTGCCCATCGGACTTGAACAGTTTGGACTTGAAGAGTCCTTGAACTTAATTTCACAACTGCAAAAGACATTGTTTTTCTTTAGAGTAGACCTTTAGCATAAGGTCTGTGATAAGTCTTCCTCAAAAAAGCTCAGCTGAGCCTCAAATACTGACTGTAGTATGACAATTATCAACCCATTCTTGCTCTTCTCTGGACTGGACATATTTTATACCTACAGGGATAATGGCTTTCTGCATTCTTTTCTTGCAAGTATTCATTGTGAGACGCAATTCTATCCATTATGAAGAAATGTCATCTATATTATTACTTTATCTTCTGAACAGGTAGCTAGGTAGACACTACAACAGTAAATAGAAACATAGACAGAAAAGTATTTAAATATAGTCAGTATATTGTGAACCTTAAAATATACTTGACTCACATAAGAACTGTAGTTCCTCAGAATCTCTGAAGGATAGGACATTTGTGCTTAAATATGATATAAGAAGAACCATAAAACATCCATGATTTTCTTTTCTTTTACTTCCTGGTTACGCTGATAGATTTAAAGCTTGTACAGTGCAATTGTAATGTGCAGCCTGTATCTGTCCTTGGTTAAGTGCAGAGGTTTCAAATACTGCTGTTTACAGCAGCTTCCAGTTCTTTTAGTCATGCTTGCTAAGCATGTTTTTCTTTTCCACCTAAGAATATTCTGTATGAGATGTTTTAAGTCTTTGCTCTTCCTTTCTGACTATGCTGTACTGGAAAACAGACATTAGGTTCAGAAGTGTAAATGATATGATAAAGCCTGAGATAAGCAGGTCAGTATAAACAAGTACACAAGAGCCAGACTGTGAAGAGGCATCTTCTCATCTCAGTGCACAGGGATTTCTATGTCAGGGTGAGTTTCTTTTTCTTTTCACATTGGGAGAAACTTTGCCATTTGAAAGCTCCTAATAAGCGTTTTTCAGCTGGGAAACAAAATGAAAGTCACAAGTTGATCTAGCCACTTGCAAATTGAGCCGTGTACTAAGTCTTTCCAAAAAAGGTAGAGATGCTCTACCTTTATTCATTAAGCTTCCTGAGCGATTGGTAAACAAAGGAGATGAGTAAGCAAACATAAATTTGTCAAAACCAAACTGTATCAAACTATTTAATTTCCTTCCACGAAGAATATCACATGGACAGAGGAGAAGCAGATGACGTATTCTGACTTTAATAAGGCTTCTAACACATTCTCACAGAACTCAGAAGCAACCCAAGAAAACATGACCTAAATGAAACTACTGCAAAGTGGGTGCAAAGTTGGTCTGCTTTAGGAACAATTGGCAGCGATGCCCTGTCAGAGCGAAAGGAGGTATGAACCAAGATATCACTGGAATTTGTTCATGTGTCCATGCTAGTTGATGTTTTCATTATGACCTAGATGGTAGAACAGAGGGTATGAAAGCTGGGGAAAAAAAATCACATACTTTGCGGACAAAATGTGAAACAGTCAAAAAAAGAGATGAAACTAAATGTGGACAAGTCTACTGAGGCAGCAGTTAGCAACTTCGTAATCTCATGCTGGGGGATAATGTGTCAGCCAGTATTTCTGCAGGAAAAGATCTGGAGGTGATGGCGAATTACAAGCCAAATCTCAGTGTACAGTGTGCTTTTGTTGCAGAAAAAGCAAACATCATATCTAGGTGCGTGTATCCCGTGAGACACGTAATGTAACCGTATCATGAGACCATCATTAACGACGACTCAGCCGGAGTAACGTATCCTGTTTCAAGCACGATATTTGAAGGCACATACAGACCAACTGGAGACAGCATTGAGGAAAACATCAAGAATAGTCAGAGGTCTAATAAACTCCACCTACGTGGAAAGGCTGAAAGAACAGGGTTGCTTGGCCTAGCAAAGAAGAAATACCATACCATATTGTGTTAGAAAGACAGCTTCAAAGAGGAAAATGTAGTGCTTGTGCCCAGGGTATATAGGATGAGAAGTAGCAGCATCAACACTAGAATAACAGAGATTCAGATTATATGCAAAGACAATTTTCTAGCAGTAAGAATCACAAAGTATTAAAAAAAACTGCCTGGGAGGCTGACATTAACAGTCCATCCTGGGACTACACTGCATCCTGAGTCCAGCCTGTCCTATCTCAGCTGTATGGATTCCTTAAAATAACCAGTCATCCTCCACCTTGAAGTTACTTTCAAATTTTCTCCTTTACCTTTCTTGTGTATGTGATCTGCAGGAAGATTTTGATGTGCCAGTCAGAGAGCGCGAGGTTTGATTAGCAGTCTTCAGGTTCACTTGGAAACTATGTGGCATGACCATGAACAAATTGTGAATATCATTAGAAAAAACATTGTGTTTCTAGGGCCTAGGCATGACCAAATTGGCTGAACAGATGAAGAGCTTCGCCACAAATTTACTGGGGGCTAAGTGGGCAGGCAGGAGCTGGATCTGGCCATTTGACTGTGAGGAACTACTTGGGCTCCTCCATTCACCGAATCCTAGAAACTCAGAGAAAAGTTGGTGTTAGACACGTCACACGCCCCATGTTACCCATTCCATCTACAGTGAACTCTGGCCTCCCTCACGGAGCAGCTGGCCCTTGCTGCTCCCCAACAGTATCTCTGGCCTCCAATGATTGATTTTATGACACCTTTCAGCACTGGATTGAATATCCTTTCAGCAAGCACCGTTTTATCTCCACAGTTATAGAGAATACCATTTTGAAACAAAATGGGATTTTTTTTTTTTTTGAGGTGATTGCAAGTTTTGGATGACAACCACTCCGGATGTTCTCCAGAAGTAGAGGCCTGTCTATCACTTAGACTGTGATAAGCCCAAGTTCGACTTGCAGCCTTGTGATACTCTCATTTAAACTGGTGTGACACAGTAAAGTGGCTGAGCGGTGCAAAAAAACCCCCAGAACTGAATAGAAAATTGCTGTTTAGGAAGATGTTTTGGTTGAAGCTGTAGCATTTGTCATAACACTACCCAATATTTTCCTTAACAGTATGGAAATGGCTACAAAACTACTTGATACAATTTACAAATACAAACAGATGACTGAAAATAAATTAGAGGGAAGACAGGCATAGAACAGTCTGGGTAGCGTGGTAAGCTGGGCCCATTCAAATTTGCTAATTCAGGCAAATATAAAGCCCTAAGCGGTTTTGCGCTGCTTTTCAGTGCTGAGACTTCTCCTTTGGTGTGTACGACCAATCTGCTCCCATCCTATGTCGGGCTTCTGCACATTAAAAGGAATGCTTGACCTGCTTTGCATGTAGTTTGTGTCACAAAATCCTGTCCCAGCCTGGTTATTTACTTCTGTAAGCCGAAGACTTTTGTAAACAATTGCTTCATGAAAGGGGCCAAAGAGCTGGGTGACATCAGGAGAAAGAGAAACATGTTTTATAACGATTTCCCATCAGCTGCTATGTAGGGAAATCTATCATTTAGTGGCATTTAATCAATTTTTGCTGTATTGGACCAGAATTATGCTCGTTTTGACTAAACATACCATTAGACATAATTTAATCTTCTTTGAACCCAAATATCTTTTGAGTTTTTTATTGATCTTGCTGCTAACACATCAATGTTTACATTTGTGATACAAAATTTGTGACTTCATTTTACACAGACCAAAACATATACCAACTTTCAACCCTTATTCAGAGAGGTTTATTTTGTCTGGGCTTAATTTTGTTACAAAAGTTAGCCAGCCTGTGGGTTAAGATAGAACAGGAATTTCTCACCTCTGAGCAAGTTCCTTTAGGAAAAGGAAAGCTAAATATAAAACAAAGCTAAAACTACCTGATAAGTGGGAAGAACCACAGCTTTTGACATTTTCAGTGTGGGCCCCCCTTCAGATAGTAAAACGGAGTGAAAGTTCAGATTCTCCCAGGCTCCTGGTCCCAAACAGGACTCCTGCTCTGGGTTGGTGTGGCTGTAGCTATACTTCTACTCTGCATGGAAGTTTGTAACCTCAAAGGCAAATAAAAGATATTGTTTATTCCCGCTCATTACTCCAGTTTAAAGGTTGCTATTTTAGAAGTTGAAATATTTTGGTTTGTTTCTTTTTCTAACCATAATCTTTGTATCTAAGCCTGGGAACTGGAAATAGAGGTTGGTACTTCTTGATTTCTGTGCACCGCCAGTGGATCTGCTTTTCACATGAAGCCATGGTTACCTCTATCCCTGTCCTTACTGCCATGTTCGCAGCGGCATTTGAAGTCTCGTAACGTTTAATGAGATCAGTCAGGGAACTGATCGATTACTAAATCTGTGATAATGTGCGAGAAGGGAAATGTCATTTTAGCCTTATAGATCATACTGGGAAAAAACCCAATACAGAATAATATAATTTATTAATTATATTATTTCATTTTATTGTTCAGAATAATTTCGAGTATGAATAGGGAACACACATGGCAATTGGGAAGAGAACACTACATGCCGTGGGTTACTGTTCCTGGTTTGGGGAAGAAGAGAAGGTATCAACAGGGTGGGAAAGCTGGGGAGACAGAAGTCTGGTTGCTGTTTTGGAGAAGTGGGTAACAAGAAGAAGGAAGGATGGGGCTGGGGTACCAGGTCTGAGGAGACAGGAACACGTCTCCATTTCGAGTGAGTGTGTTGATTGCCCGTATAGGAATGGTCAGAACAAGACAGAGCTGCAGGGAGATACAGCTTGTCCTTGGAGCTCACAAGGAACCAACGTGAGACCTCACTCTTGCTTGGAAGTAGCTCTTAGGATATTGTGGGAAAGCCTCTCTTTTCTCTTTTCTTTTCTTTTCTTTTCTTTTCTTTTCTTTTCTTTTCTTTTCTTTTCTTTTCTTTTCTTTTCTTTTCTTCTTTTCTTTTCTTTTCTTTTCTTTTCTTTTCTTTTCTTTT
>Ga0065711_1005369_pt1 | contig 42430 bp, 27 predicted proteins | sample Hoacrofraction12_FD_59098 | JGI IMG/M metagenome (GOLD analysis project Ga0065711, IMG submission 59098) | Hoatzin crop microbial communities from Cojedes, Venezuela - Epithelial fraction 12 v2 (version 2) | ecosystem: Host-associated > Birds > Digestive system > Esophagus > Crop | place...
GTGATTCTGTGATTCTGTGAAAGAGTTGGCCGTGGGGATGACGCAGTGCCCACCCCACGGGGCGTGCGGACCGGCGGGCGATGGGCCAGCGTGGAGCTGCAGGGGAAGCTCTTGGCTTGCTCTTGGCACTGCTTGGCAAGACGCCTGCTCCGCTGCTGCAGCGTGCCGTGCCCTCCCTCCAGCGCGGGGCTGTCCTAGCAGGTCGCTGCTGCTGTGCCCAGCTGAAACTGGGGTGTGTTTCTTCTACTTGAGTGGAAGGTGTTTGATGCTTCAGTGTTCTACTGTCAGAGTTCTCTGTGAAGCTCACGTGGAGAGACCTTGAAGACACCCTGCGGCCTGGAAAGGTGACATGGAGGGGGAAGGTGCTGTGTCCAGGGGGGCTCGCTGAGCAGGCTGGCGTGGAGGCTGCTGGGCTGAGCTGGCCGCTGCGCTTGCGGTGTTGCTGGGGGAACTGGAAAGCCTCAGATGCGGAGCCCTTGGTGTAAAAGTATGGTACATACCTGCCACCATGGTCGTGATGGGATTGATGATTAGTCAAAATCTCTCTGGAGTGTGCCTTTAGGGTCACTTAACTGGTCAAATCCTTGTGCATCCCATGATCCACATCTCCAAAAATAGAGGTTTGAGGGAGTGTTTTGAAAGAGAGAGCAATTTTCTACTATGTGGATAAAAGAAATGAGAAGGTGAAACAATCTATTCTCTCATTCCAGCTTTATCTGCCTAGGGTTTTCTGCTGCTGTTCATTGTTATTGAGTCTGAGTTTATACTCTAATTATCAGCTCTGACTGGCTCCTATCCCATTTTGCTTCAGCTGATGGAAAGCACCGAGTCATCCCGATGTCTATTAAGCCTCTCGCTGCTCCAGCCGCAGCAGCCCAGAAGACTGGATGTGCCTGGAGCCCAGCGAGCTCTGCATGCAGCGGGGTCTGGCTGCAGCTGGGCTCGCCACGGCTCTGGGGAAAATTATTGTCTAATCTGGGTCCTGAGATCAGTGTTCATGGGGGGAGCTGCTGGATGCTCGCTCAGTGGCAGCAGAGGAAAGAGGTGAGCTTCCTGCTGGACAGGAACAGCGAAATCCAGGTGTAAAGATACTTTCGGGCAGTGGTGTGTTGGTCTTGGTCTCTGTTATTAACTGGCGGCTTTCTGATAAAATTTAACAAGAGTAGGAGTACCTACTCGCTCAGAGATGGCAGATGGGGAGGGCTGCTGGTTGGCTTTCCTTGTGAGGTACAGACTTCAGTGATACTTTGACAGGGTGTACATGAGCAACAGCCCCGAATTACTCTCTTTCAAAGGTGGCAGCTGCATATGCTGTGCTGTGACGAGTACCTGAGCAGGTATTTGTAATCCAGCAGGACTGCGTTCAATACCCAGCATCGGTTCAGTTTTGCTGACAGGAAGGGCAGAAGGGATCGGCCATTTCAGCACCGACGCTGGCTGGTCTGTGTGCTGGAGTGCAGCGTAGCTCCATATTGAGAGACCCACTCCGGAGAACAACTTTCTCAGGATGGTTTTAAAACATGAAGAAATCAATAGCAAACTAAAAAACCGACCCAAACAAACTGTCCCAGACCAAAGCAGCAGGAAGAGGCTGGCGTTCAGAGCAGATAGCTTGAGACCTCGGGCTCTGAGGCTGAGCAGAGTTTTGTTTTCAAAGGGCGCTGAATTAGGAAGCGCAGAAAACTCACTGGGTTCCTCAATTTGCTCTTTCAAATAATACCAGTACTGTATTTCATTTACTCTCTTGATAGTGTTTCTTTTGATAGTGTTTTCAAAGCTCTACCTACCTCTCCTTGGAATCACTAATATTAATTGATTTCCAAAACTGAAAAGTTACAGACAACATACAGCAGACTGGCAATTTATTAGAAAAAGGTATTTTACCTGCGATCAGAAGATTGATCCAAGGACACTCATAGCAGGGGAACTGCCTGCCCACCCCCTCTTATTTCAGTAATCGGTTCGAAAAATGCGTAATCGAGAATGACAACGGGGAAAAAATGGATAGGGCTGGCAATGGCAGGGGCAGAGGTGGAGCTGATTAACATACGTATTCCATAGCTTCTAATGAAGTGCTTTATCTGGAGTGCGGGCTGGAGAAATTAAATCATTTATTTTTGTGACTGTAATAGAAAAAATATAAACAAAATGGAATAAACATTTCAACATAATTTAATAATGTTTTAAGTAATTCTAATTCACATGTTAGTGGCTTGTAGCGTGGTCACTAGTTTCTGTTCCACGTTCTTTTGTCTGAAAGAGAACTCCGGTGAGCCTGCGCCCCGTGCTGCGTGAGACCTCCGAACTGCCAAGTCAAATAAGGGGTCACGGGTACCATCGCCGTTTGACCCCCTCCGTGGCAAATGTGAGCCATCATTTATGCCAGGCTCTCTTTGCTCCTCATGCGGGTTACTCCTGAGTATACCAGCCACGTCTTCTCCCCTTTTCTTTTTTTATTTAGACTTTTGTGGAGATTTTCAAAAGCACAAGTAGGATTTAGAGAGACAGGTCTTTTATGGACCTGAAGCTTCTTCTCCCCTGGCTGAATGGGGAAGATACAGCAGATGTCTTGCTGACACCTCCTAGCTGAAAATTGGTGAAAGTGGAATATTTTGGTGGTTCTTCTTGTCCTCTGGTGCTCTTGGGACTTTGCTAAACATTGATTTTCTAAATCATTTGGGTTCTACAGCATTCTAGACAAGCTCTTTTTGGAAAAACACGAGGGTTTTGCTCTACTGTTTGTTCTCCCTTTTGCATTCAAAGACCGTGCAAGTTTGCATGACTGCTGCGTATTGACCGTTTCAGCTCAGTTTTGGCCTGTTTTAGAGCCTTCTCCTGCTCATTTATTTACATACTCGTGCTCCAGTCCGTTGACCCCAGGTTCTAAGCTGTGTTTCTGACTCGCAGAGGAGTGTCTGTAGCGTTCCCACTTTGTGCCGTAGCAAGTTACTCAATACGAAGACGTAGGAAACGCTTGATCTGCCTGCACGGGCCAAACTCACTCTTGGCTTCCGGCTCCTGCCACCCCCGGAGTACAGGCACTGCTTTTTTGGGTAATGGCCCATATTTACACATTATTCTGTCTGTTGCTTCTGATCATCGGCTCAGGTGTTGTGGAGCAAAACCTCTTAGTCAGGATTAGTTCTTACAAAGCCAAATAGTTAATCACTGAATTTTACCATGGTGAGCGAGGGTTGATCTTCCTTATTTGCTTTAACTTGACACAGCGTGTTTGGATATTTTCATTGCTAGCAGGAGTACTGACTTTTGTTTATTTTATTTACCTGTTGTCATCCTGTGATGCCCATGAGCCCAGTGGTACCCTGCTCCAACGCCTCTGACCGTGGGACCAAGCTATGTGCATGCTCAGGGAGCAGGAGGTGTGCTGGAGGGGGGAGGCACGAGCCCTGGCTCCATCACCCGTGGGCTTGCAGGGATGGCTTCTGTCAGGTTCTTCTCCATGGGTGTCTCAAGTGCTGTCGTTGTAGGCTGGCATGTTTTATTCTGTGAAAGGCTTTTTCTTGAACAAAACAAAGTAAGTCAGAAGTAAAATTAGTTCTGTGTTAAAAGTTGTTGGTGTTTTATATATAGCAAGACAGATCAAGTGTCAGATTTAATATCTCTTACTTTTCTCTTTCTAGTTCCATAAATCTCTGCAGGATACCCTCTGATTTATTTTGTCTTAGATTCAACTATCTCATCTTTTTGATTTTTCATGTGTTAACTGATTATTGACACGAATAACTTTCGATGTCTGCCCAGCTCTTTTGAGGTAGCGAGAAATACAGAGTGCATGATCCAAATACAGCCACTCTAGAAAAAGATAAATTTAGGTTAGGACAAAGATTCTACAACAGGTAGAATACTAAAGTTTCCTTCGTATTGCTTGATTTCTGATTTTATGGTACCTAGCCCTTGTAATGAGCAGTAGCACACAGCGAGCAGATGAGCTTGCTCTTCCAAATGATTCCCAGGTCTCATTTGTCCATGCCTGCAAGAAATCTTCCAAAATTTATACTAATGTGTCTTTGGCAAGATGCAGATTCCTCCACCATCAGCCTGCCAATTGACCTGGACTTGTTTGGTACCCACTAAATGTCCTCGCAGTCTGTTTGATTTTTTTGACCTTTGGCTGGTTTCAAGTAATTTGTGGCATCAGCAATTTTCCCATGGTATCGCTCAGTCTCTTTTCCAGAGCCCAGACAGCGAAAGACGCCAATTTAAACTGTAGAAAGTCTTGGCCATTCATGCTTTGACCTTGATTTCTGTTGGCTTGAGTCACGACAAATAAAAAGCCTGAACTTTCTGAGAAAATTCCCAGAAGTTTCTTAAAAGCTGGCTGGGGTCAGAGGTCGGAAAGCTGTGATGGTAGCTCCTGGGCGGGCGGCTGCTCCTCCTGCTGTGCAGCCAAGCAGAGGAGCCCCGAGCACTGCTCTTCTTTTCTCAAAATACCCAGAAATGCGGAATGACTTCTTTTCGTGCAACAGCTCTGTCTGTGACACCCATCTGCAGCCTCCCCCTGGGGAACCTGGGTGTTTTACACTGCTGGGGACCAGAGATGCCCGAGGAAGGAGCAAGTCATGCCAGGGACAATGCAGTCTACCATCTCATTTATTGTTAACCTCATTTTATTTTGACAAAAATTTGTGACTCAGGCTTGAGGGATCAGTTGAGACATTTTTTTATTTTTTGGGTTTGTTTTTTGTTTTTTGGTTTTTTTTTTGTGGATAATGCATACATAGGGTGCAGACTGCAGAGTAATGGCCATGAATATTCATTCACGATCTGTCAGTAGCATTCAATGCTCCTTAACGTGATCTGACAGCTTCTTGGCTCGGTGGAGGGGCTGGCAGCCTCTATGCAGCTGCTAACACACAGGTGACAACATGAAAAACAAAATCCCCATCCTCACAGCAAGCATAACCCACACCGGCCCACTCAGCAGAGAGACTTCTCCCATGCATGGCTGGAGGCTGGGGGTCCCTACACCGAGGTCCCTTGGGCGCAGGATGGGGGACAGGGCCGCCCTTTGCCCCGTTGTTCCTGTAAACACTACTTTGCACATTGGTTCAGTGCCTTTTTGCTAGAACAAGAAAGTAAAAAATAAAATTATTGGTGAATTTTACCAGGGAGTCACATATCGTCAGTGCTATTGATCCATTTTGTTTGACATGGTGCTTCTTGACACGGTACAACCTAGTGATCAGAGCAAGGGGAGCCTCCCGAGGCTGGAGCAGAGAGCAGCTAATTTGTGGTCCATGCGAGTAAGAGCTGATATAAAATCTTTCACCACTTTCAGCTAAATTCCGTCCTTGTATCAGACACATACACATGTATTCATGTCTGTAATTTTAAACTCATACCAAATAAAAAGTATTTTCCACACCCATTGAAACTGAAATTAGGAAAATCCTACTAGATTTCCGCGGACGATGAAAGAGCGAAGTGTTCAGCCCTTCGTGAGGCACCTGCAGGCATTCTGGGGAGCTGGGCAGGCGCAGCCTGAGCTCGCGCAGCCTTCGCAGAACAACCCTCCCTGCAGGACACGGCAGCAGCGGGGCTTTGGCTTTCCAAGGGGAGCTGCGCCGAGCGTGTTTGGGCACAGCAGGCAAAAAGGGAGCAGCCCCCAGCCCCACATTTTCCCCGTGCTTTCCAGAGCCCGAGGCAGCTCCTCAGTGGGGCTCGGTTCCCGGGGGCACTTGGGGAGGAGCTGCCATTGTCAGCCCCGAAGCATCGCGTTTTGCGGGAGGGATGAGAGAGAAACTCTTTCAGATCAACCTTGGGCAGCTTCTGAGTTTGTCTGATACTCTATTCCTCTTCAGCGGGATATTCTTTTTTTCTTCCCACCCATTGGCATTAGATTCAAGGATAATACAGAATTAATCATAAAGCCATTTGGTAGCTCATCTGAAGATTTATATTCTTTTTCTCGAAGAAAAGAACATAGCCTTGTGTAGCTGAACAGCCATGAATCACATCAGTGTCACTGGCAGGACAGCAGAGAATTAATGTTTATTTTGCTTTTAAAATCTGATATTTAGGAAAAGAAATTCTTCATGCATTTTATAGTGTTATTTTTATTACACTAGTCACTCTAGCATTTAGCTGAAATTAGGTTTCTGAGGAAGAGAAATTTGGGGAAGGAGCCTGACGTTGTGATGCAGGTCTGTTTGTATGGGCTGCGTGAGGCACCGGTTCCCTCCACGTAGCCACCCTCAAGTGTCTGGAGTTTCTTTGCTCGTAGCTCAAAACCCATTTCATCCACCACTTGTCTCCATATTTTTCTGCCTTTTTATTTTTCTGTTCCTGTGCATGGGTGATGCCACCAAGGCCCCCATTTCTCGGCTGGCTTCTGCTGCCTGCTTCTTCCTCCGCTCCGCTGCTCCTCCTGCATCTCGCAGCAAGCCCAGCCTCCGCACACAAGGTGCTCCACGTGTGTCTCGGGCTGGGGCCACGACGCGTGCCGATGCTCAGAGTGGGTCGCCACTGCAATTTCAGCTCCTTTCTGCCCCGTACCTGTTATTGCTGTGTTTGGGTTTTCACTAAGGTGTGAGTGAAGGACGGCTCTTACGCTGCCCCATGTCAAGAGACCACTTGCCTGACCAAGGGTCTCCCTGACATTTCCCACAAAGGCATTTCAGAGTGGTGTTGGGCCCCCAGTTCGATGCAGGGTCATACTGGTTTCACCGAAACCGCTCCTGTAATTGAAACGAGGGCTCTGCACTGATCTCTGTGGGTTTCAGATTCACCTATCTGACACACACTGTCATCTCACTGAGTTTATCTCATGCAAAGAGTTTGCACTCTAACAGGGTTGAAACCATTTTTGTGTGGGATGCTAAACTCTGCTCTGACTACGATGCAGCTGGTGGAAGGACTGGAGGTGTGTAAAGGCAGGCTGGAAATCCTGGTCTTGTCAAGCAAATACTAAACAAAAGATGAGCAACCTCGTGGTTTTGCCTACCAAGAAGTTACCACCAGCATCCTACCGATGGGCTTGTTCCCAGCCTGAGCACTACCTGCTCCCCACGAGCTGTGACCTTGACCTGTCCTCACTGGTGAGAGGTCCCTGCCTGGGAGTCCCATCTCCCGGGGGAGCACGCCCCAACCCACAGACCCCCACACCTCTATTCTGAGCAGTTGTGATGGCCAAAGAGTAGCTGTTGCAGACCAGTTTATACACAGCCTCTTATACTCTCTGGCATGTATAGCAGTGTATAATTTGCAGTAGAAGGGTAACAAAAAGCTCAGGCAGTGACATTTTGTGCTTTGTTGGATTCCTATATTCATAAACAAAATGATTCAATAACAAGTTAATTCAGGGAAACTAATTTCCCATGTCATTAAATGGTCTTTAGCAAATAGGTTTAAATTTATTTTTCAAAATTTGAAATTAAAATTGCCATATATCTGTATCACGGTCTAGTTTTCCTTCACTATCATAACCAAATTTTAGCTGTGCTGCCTAATCACGGTGGCGTGTCACGTGTGTATTTAACATAGCTTACCACGTTAATCTTTATGGGCTTGCCAGAGAGTTTCAGTTTAGCAACCTGAACTGTCTTGGGAATGATTTTAAGATTGTGTGTGGAGCAGATATATTTCAAAGCTATTGCCTTATTCAGTGATCAAATTTCTTGACCAAGCTTTATGATCTATGCTTTTTTATTGTGATCCATATTAGAATAAGTACTTTGTCTTCTGTAGTCATAACTGACGTGGTAAGTGTTATTGATGCTCAGAATGTTCATCTGTATCTGCCTGGCAGAGATCATTGTGCCTCTGGGTAAACCTTGAACAGAGATTCATCTGCTTTGCAAAAAAATGTATAAGCCTCAACAAAACATATAAAAGAACATGAATAATGACTTGAACTTTAAAGTTCCTAAGACTAATCCACATTTCTCATAAGTTTTCAGAATCCCTCTGTACAACAGATAGGAGTAATGAATGCTGCTTTTTTCCCCCTCCGTTCTTTCGGTTGCAACAGGCCCTTTTGTTGCAAGAGCAGGCCAAGTTTCACGTGTGCCTGTGGGCACTGAATAGCAGAGTTTATTCCAAATTGGCTCCAGCTTATGGGCTAGCCATTGCTGAACGCAGAGTGGGCAGGACAAGCAGCTGCTCTGCGGATGAAGATGGAGAAGATGTATAATGAGTTGGCCTCCTCTGTTGCTGTGGAGGAACAAAGATATGCACTGCTGTCCTTTTTATATATCACTGAAATGGCAGAAATCTGTCACCAGAAAAAGGTTGTTGGCTGATATTTCTTTTTTGCAGTGTGTCCAGAATTAATTGGCTGGTGTGTTTGCTGGTGAGTTACACCTGGGTGGATGCTGGAAGATGAGGTTATTGAAAAATAGCTCCTTATGGTTAGTTTGTTGTTTTTTTTTAGTTCAGAAGGCAAATACTTCTGTTTCCTGTGGGTAATGCAAGAAATTCCCATCACCTGTCATCATCTCATCTCACATAGTTTGAGGGAAAACTTGTGATGGTTCTCGGCAAATACCCTTGCACAGTCAGGCTGCCTGTGACAGTCATCACTTGGGTTTCAAATACTTCATTAAGGGCTCTCAACACATACCTGGTATAGAAACTGTTTGTTTTCCCCTCAAAGCTCTCTGAAGCTGTCTATTTGATGAGAATTTTGGAGAAATCCTTCTATTCCTTGCTGAAATTTTTTTCTGTCTTATGTCTGGGTACAAATGCAGTCTGTCTTTGCAGAAATCCAGCCTCAGCCAAAAACAAGTAGCACAGAGTTTAATCTTACTCTGTTGAGCCGAGCAGTTTAATACCATGAAATCAGAAACATAGATGGGCTTGTTCATCAAAGCTGGATCCCTGCAAACCAGCCCGTTGATATCCTGGGCTGAAAAATAAGGTGTAAACAGCCAGAGGTGAATAAACTGCCACCACCATCAATAGCTCAGACGTCTGTCCATTTCCCACCGCTGTAAAAGCCATCTGCTGCTGAAAGGTTGGGAAATGGGGGCTCAGTATAGATAACTGATGTTTTTTTTTGTAATTCAGCTAACTGAAGGCTTACATTCTTAATGATGAGAACAGTTCTGGTAATTGAAGAGGTGTAGAGATGTTGAGGTGCGCATGTGAGATGTACGTTGGTCGCAGGCTAATTTCTAGTAGAGCAATTTATGTGCCTTAAAAATAAAGAAAATCCTGTAGTAGTCTTGCTGGCAGCCTCACAAGGAAGTGAGCTACATGCTGTAGAAAAACGCTGCAAAAGAGGATAGCAGCACACTCAGAAAATGTGGAGCATTTGTCCTGTTTCTGTGTAAGTGGCTGTTACACTTTCATGTGGTTTTTAGGTGACGGTCTTGTCAGCCATTGTTCAGGATGTGTGGCTGAAGCCGAACAGGTTTTCAGAATATGCTTAGAAATAAAGCTGGTCCTCGACTTCAGTAGCATTTGCAAACCCTTTTGTTCCTCTCCCCGTGAACAGGCAGCTGAGCACATTTCCCTGCCTGGAATGCACCCTGTTTCCAGGGCTCGCAGCAGTGTAGCTCAGAGGTGAGAGCTGCTCCTGACTCTGCCACGCACAACAGTCATCTGCAAACCTGGGAGCAAGCTCTGGAGCTTGCCTGGGCTCCAGCAGCATCTGTGCTGGATACAAACCAGAGACAAGGCCTCCTTACTTATAGAAAATTTTTTAAAAATCTTTTTTTTAAATTGTCTGATGCACTTCTTTTAAACTAACCAGTGAACACTGCTCTGTGAAATACACTTTCAATTTTCATTTTTGTCCCTCGTATGTTATCTACGAAATGACTTTTCCTCAGGTTGACAGAAGTCTAGATGAAATATTTTGATTCTTCACCTGTAAAGTAGAGAGTTGCTTTACTGGCTCTGCGTAAGTCATTTTTCTAAAATGCTTCCAAGTCTTCTTTTACAACGTCCCCGTTATCCCTCTCTGTTTTAAGATTTTTGTGCAAATGCACATGGTAGTACGTTTTGAGGTATGATTATCATCAACGATAAAAGATGGTATTTTGAGGAGACTTTTCTCTCAACATCAGAGCATTCTTTGCAGAGGATGCTTGCGAGCAGAAGGATGTGAAACAGGTGGAAAGGAGACAAGCTCTGTTAAAAAATAAACAGGTGAAAGCAGTATTATTTACCTGTGTTGATATGGCAACATTATAGCCCGCAGGTTCTCTCACCATGAAGTGACAGGATGCATATTGTGTGTTTGCAGCTCAGCGTTAGAACGATGGGTCTGTCCTCTGAGTAACAGATTTGATCTTTTCAACCACATATTAAACATTACTTGAACCTTTCTCTTTCATTCTGTAGATCTATTATTAACCTGTATCTTCCATTTTATGTGTTTTCCAAATCACTGATGAATCAATTAAAACCTGTTAGAAGAAGCACCATGTATAACAGCAAACACAGCAATACAAACAGACACGGAAGAAAGGCTCATGGAAATTCTGCTGGGTAGTTCCCAGGAGTATATACTTTGGAAAATACTATAGGCAAAATAACTATTGAAATTAATTTTTAAAATCAGACAAGTGCAAAGGTCTCCTATGTTAATGTGAGTACTTAAAATATTAACATTATTCAGTCTAAGTATTTCAGTGTCTTGACCTTCTGAACTGCACTAAAGAGATTTCAAGCTGAGATTTCAGGCTTGCAAGCACTCGTGCACATCACTACCTCCACCAAAGTCCGCAAATGACTAAAACCTGCCGATGGAAGTCGGTGTTTATACGATCAGGGTCAAAAGCTGTCCTGAGATGCAGGGCAAAACAAACAGCTGGACGTAAAGTTAGGCTGTTGGTTTTCCTTCAGCCTTGCAGCATCTCTGGAAACAATCTGAATTATAAATTAAATGCCTCACAAATATTTTTCAATGAGAGAGGAGCGTTGCAGAGCATCAGTGTGAGCACCTCTCATCTGTCCAGGGTCAGGCTCACCCCTGGGGAATGTTCCCCAGGTTCCCTGGGGAATGTCCAAGCTTTCATTGAAGCAGCAATGAACCCAAAACCTTTTCTAACTTAAACCAGCACAGGTTTCTCTGTCTTATAAAATCTTGCATTGCTCTCTCACTCGGATGCAGTTGTCCTGCCTTTTCTGCTGATAGCGCTGGAAGCACAGAGGATCAACAGCTCCACGAGGGCTACACGTGCAGAGGAGGATGTATAACCTGAACCCACCCAAACACGATAATTGCAGTGAGGAGGGAATGATAATTGGCATCAATCCTTTGAAGAGCTTTTATTCAGGTTGAATGACTCTGCGAAGTTAAAAAGCCTTATTAAATCTGGTAAATAGTGGAGCGGTGTATTGACTTCATTGAAGTCAAGGAAGTAAATTTGTACTTGCATATCTTAGGGAGGTCAGACCCTGACTGGATCAGCACTTCAAAAGAGACCTTCAAGAAAAGCACATGAAAAGATCTCTTCCTTCCTAACTGATTAGTGAGGTTCTGACTCAATATGTACTGGAGATGGACCCGAGCCTTGTGGGGGTGGTCTCCCCGAGAAAGGTCTCTGCATGCCCAGTGACCTCCTTGCCCAAGTGCCTCTCACTGGGAGACCAGGGTATAGGGGCGTCCCCATAATTTGACTGCCTTCAGATTTGATTAAAAATCTGCACTCATGAGGTCTTTGGACTCTTTTCGAATGTTAGGGAAGGAATGGTTGATACTATTCCACTTACACCTATTTCTATTAGGTTATCGCTATACTCTATGAATTACTTAACATAAGAAATCAATAAAATTTCTCAGTTCCCTAAAAACTCAGGAAGTAAATTCATCACACTGAGCAGATAGAAATATGGAGAGTTCAGTAAAGGTCTGTGTAGCAAAACCAGATATATTGGCTTATTCCAATATTCTTCTTGTTATCAGTGGCTATTTTGACTGGAAAACTCATGACCGTTTGACTAGAAAACTCATATTTTAGCAATTCAGAAATGTAACAGGATTATTTTATCAGCACCTCCTGAGATAGCGGAGTAATGGTACCGCTCATCTCACAGGTGGCAGTAGCAGATACACTCTTCTCCATGCTAAAGCCAGAAGGAAAAATGCAAGTAGGAACATCATATGGAAACAATCCTTTCCACAACCCTCGTCTCCTTGGTTTTCTCCTCTCGAGTAGTGCCCATCACCCAGTGATTTATCTCCACCTCCTACCTGACTCGTGCATCTGTTTTTTAATATCCTCAGCTGGAGAAATCTGGATGGGTGGTTTTTCTCCCGCCTCCATTTTTCTCAGCGTGGTTTTCCAGCTCAGAGCGACATTCAGGATGAGGAAAGCTGGTAGCTTTGGTTTATTCCTACATCATGAATGACAGTAGGTTAGAGATGCTCCAGTAGTGCCAGATGGTAGGTTACGCCTCCCCCAATGATGATATCTCTGAGAACAAGTCATTATTTGGGTTTTGGGGTATGGCAACAAAGAAAGGTTCCTGGACCTGTGGAGTGCCCTGGGGTCACACAGGGACTCTCTACCTTCATGGGTAATTATATCATGGGAGTATTTATAATCCATAAACCATGCTTTAGTCACAGCTCGCATAGTGTTAAGTCTTGCTTGTATGGTTACTTTATCAAATTATTTCTCCAAACTCCAAAAATGTACTTATTATTTCACACGTTTTCAAGCCTCAGCTTTCACAATTGATCTGCTCCGGAGTGGTTGTTCACATTATGGAGGGTGAGCCAAGTGTTTCATCTGCCAGTCCCAAGTGAAGGCCACCATCACTCCGGCTAAATCCCACTCCACAGAGCAAATCCCCACCCGCCCGTCATCCGCCTCTGCCTGGCTGATTTTTGCCGAACTCAGGCTTGGCAATGGAGATTGGCTCGACTGATTCACTCAAACTGAGATGGCGATGAAGGGAGTCCAGCTCCCCTTGCAGTATTGCTCTTGGAAGAAGTTAGTGGTGAAAGACAACTGTCATTTAAAGAAAACCACTACTGCAAAGCTTTGAAAGCATTGCAGTGTGTACTGGCTGGCATGGGTGGCTCGGACCCGGGGTTCAAACCCACGTGAATACACTCCCTTGTCCCTCCAGGCACCGTAGCCCCTGACTCCAGTCCCAGGAGACAGAGTTAAAGTCTTCCTGGAGGTTTTCCATATTACGATGTGTAATTTAATGCTCAGCAATAGTCCCTGGCTGTGGCTACTGATCTTCCTAAACTTCCCCCAACTCTCTGTCTCTGCTAACCCACAGATGATGAGAAAGGCATGCTAGAGGTGGCCGTGTTGCCCTGCTCATCGCCTTTTGAAGCTAAAAGAACAGTTTTCCATTTCCTGCCAGCCCCCCCAAATGTCCCATACTTGTTGATTTTCTGGAACAGAATTAGCACCTAATTATTTCAGAACTGAAGAAAGCGGTATCTCCAAGCCGACGATAATAGCAGGAAAATAAAACATTAAATCTTTCAGATTTAGCTGAACCCAAAGTTCCCAGCAACATCAAAGTATGCCCTATTAAAAAGAAGAATGTTACATTTGAGTCTGAGAAGATGAGAGGGAATAGGAGTGAAATAGAAAACTATCAATTGCCAGAATTTCCTTTAGAGGCCGATAGCGAAATATTCCACCATCATCTTTCCATTAGAGACAGAAAGTCACGTGTTTAACCTGGCCAGAACCATGAGTTAGTTTGAACTGCACTTTGATTGAAGATTTCTTTTGAAGATCCAATGCTTTATTTGAGAATATCAGATGGAATAAATAAAAAGAGCATTGGTACAGACCAGGAACTGAAAGATAAATGTTATAGGATGTGTTCAGGGTGTAGCATGAAATTCAGATGAGCGAAACTGGGTTAAAATAACAGTGTAGAGATTGTAAGTATTTAGAGATAGATGTGAAAATGGACTCTTTACATGGCTGAGATGGGAGACCAGATTAGAAATTGTTTAGGAAAATTCTTGCCGAAGTCGAGTTTATTAACAGATGTTTAAGGTAAGAAAGGGTCTTTACAGTTACCCAGGCTAACGTCTTACAGAAAACCAGCATCAGAATGTCATGCTCTATTCTTGCATTGTGTTCATGATTTCTGGTTAATGCATTTTATATTTATGTTTTTAGTTATCTGTAAGGAAGATGTTCACTCTTGATTTAGGGTTTGTTCATGAAAAATACTCTTCTGTCCTTTGACAATGATGAGTGGTTTTTGACCCTTGCCATTAATTTAAACCTTCTGCCAGAGGTTAAGGAGTCCCCAGGGCAGAAGTCTGGAGAAGTATGCAGCAACTTATGTGGAAGGACTTTTCTCTAGCTGCTTCTTCATGCCCACATGTGTCATCTGTTCTTCCTGGGTGTCTTTTGTGTGTTTGAAAAAGCTTTCAAGATCAGGATTGCAGTTATAAATCAGGGCCGGCTGGTGTTCCTTAAAGACGAGATTTGAAATAATTCCTGCGTTGCATGTGAGTTTTAGCTTGCTGTGCTATAACTTGTCATCTTGAAGCTCATTTCAAAGCACAGCCAAAATAAGAATTTTCAGAATTGTAAATCATAAATATTCATATTGCAGCCGCTGTTCAGCAATACTGATCAGATCTGTGACAATGGGATGAATAATAAGAGCTACTAATCATGGCAAGCCCGTGGCTTTGTCTTCTAACAAAGAGCACGGCATGTATTAGTCTGGTCATGAACACGATTAATTACAGCAGTCGTCATTTCCTTTCTGCATGCCGCTGCTGGTTCTACCTGCCCAGGGAAGGGCTTAGCGAGGTGTGTGTACACCAACAGGGATGATTAATGTCATCGTCAGGGCTGGTGGCAGAAAGTATCTTATCTTATCTTCTGCTGCAGGTCCAGTGAACAGAGCACAAAATGATGTACTTCTGTAGCTTTGAAATGTGTTTTAATAGCCATAATTTTATTTACACAATTTCTAGAGATTTGTAAGCAGAGATCTTTTCCCAGTGAAGTCCCCCAGTCTGTGTTTCAAGGTAGTTCAGTGTTGTGTGGAAAGAGTCTGGGAGTTCCTAGTATTTCAATTTGGTATCAAAGAATTTGCTTTTCCACCATTCTCCCTGCTGAGGGAATGAAGATGAATTGCAAATTTGTCACTATATAGAGCTGGAGCAGGACAGGACCTAATAAATCGTCTAATATCATCTTAGGTATGGCAAGCCTGACCTAAAAATTTTAGTTCAGAAATTTGACCCACAAATGTAGACTGATCTTTCTTCATTTTCAGGTAATCAGGACCTGGCAGACAAGTAGACACACCCTCACGCACAAACCAAAAGGAACAGCCCCAAAAACCTCAAAAATATGTTTGTATATCTTCCCATATCCATAGCTCTAGCTCCCAGGTACTTCAGAGACCTATTTGCAAAGATTTAGTGGATTCCTACTGTATCAGTACCTGATGACAGTTGCTTTTTACAGAGAGCGGTTGCCTGCAGTATTACAATACTTTATGGAGCAGTATTTTGAGAGAGTGGTCTCATGTCCTGAGAGGGAAGGTGCATGGGCCTTGGAGAAGTCAACTTGAGAAGAGTCTGGGAGCACCTTCTTTGGAGCATGCACCTGAAATGTACTGTATAGGTTCCCCTAGAAAAAGGTACCTTCAAGACCAGAAAGACAGCCAGGAGGTTTAATTTTTATAAATTCCCCCCCACCCCCATTAAAAGAGGTTAAAAGGCCTAATTGGTTTTCTTTGAAGAGAAATGAGCTCTGGCTGGTTACTAAGCAACTGGCGACACTTTGCCTTTTCCCTTTTATCCAGGAGAACTTGATTCAAACTGTACAAGAGCACTTTCAATTCATGTTTATATTCATCATAAAAAAGCTCTCTGGTACTGTTTTGTTAGCCTTGCAAAGCAAAAACCCCCTGCTAAATTGTGCCTTAATAACTGAACATATTACAGATATTTCCCGCGGTGCGGTGCGCGTGGAGAGGCGGGTGGGAAGGATATTTGCTACTCGTCACACTTGTACCGGTGGAGGAAGTCACAGGTCTCCTGCTGGACAGAAATTGTAAATCAGCCCCGTTTTGCTCAGTCCCGGCTGAGGCTTTCGGTCACTCTGAGCAGACGGCTGCTCGGGGATGGATGTAGCAGGAGGTGCTTTCTGGACACACGGCAAAGTGTTATCCTCTCGTCTCTGGTGTGCGAGTGCCTGTTCCTGACAGCGTGGGAGCATGGTGAGATGAGAGCAACTCACTGGCACCAGGGATCGGGCCCCCAGCACCCCCGTCAGCCCAGCCGCTCCTGGAGAGCCCCTCCAGCGACAAAACGCTCACAGAGCTGGGGTCTGATGGGACGTGCAGGGAATGACACCGCACCCCTCCTCGGCTTTGCTCCTACGCGATGTCTGGCTGTGTCACTACTGACACAATTTCTGGTTAATCTCCCAAACGAAGGAGAGTAATTACTGATCATTGCATCAGCAAATGTGCCGTTCGGGCTTTGAAATAACCCAGGAGCTCAGGAAATTTCACCGTGCCCCTGTTCAGGGATTTACAGCCGCAAGGAGATGCAGTTACAGGATTCTCTGACTCATCAGGTTTCCTGGAATAACTAAATAGTACAGGGGAATGTTTCTACAGAGTGGAGGAGGCCACTTGTGGCTGCAGTTCTCCAGAAGCTGTGTTATCTCAGAATCTGCTGATAAGACATGAAATAGTTGGGGTTTTTTTTCCTGCTGCCTTTGTGTAAGGCTGTTTTTGTCCAGCAGTTTGCGTGGGACAGGTCCCTTTGGTAGTGTTCACATGGCGGTGCCATGCTCGTGCATTCAGCGCTAGTGCATCCCTTGCAACCTCCAACAGTGAGTTTGCCCACAGCTCTCATATTCTGGCTTTTGTTGATTACCTGAAAAAAACAGAGGCTAGACCAAGGTGTATGTTGTCTTTTGCAAGCCTGAAGTAACACCATTTGACTTCCAATTAACACAATTCTTTTCCCTTAGTGGGAATTGCTCCCTTTACTCCATTGGTTTCCCACGCAGGCAGCACACAGCTCTGCTTGATCGCCTGTCACGGCTCAGTCCTGTTGGCTTTCTAAAGGACGTGCAAAACATAGGGTTAAAAAAAGATACTGACTTCTTGTAAGCTGCCTTTGAAATTAGACTTAGTACAAACTGCATTAGTAGTAATTAGTCAGTTTTACAATATACTGTGTTGTGAATCTGAGGATCTCCAAATCTCCAAATGCTGGTGGATGCATCCTCATGAAAGGTGAGCAACCTCCTGGTTTTGCTTGCAAGGGTGTCCCTGCCTGCGCCCTGCCCTTGGGGCTTGCTGCCAGCCTGCGCCCTGCCTGCTCCCCACCCTCGCCGGCGGGAGGTCCCTGCCTGGCACCCCGGGGATGCTGCCTTGGGGAGCTAGGGCAAGCGAGCGTGAGCCCGACATCTGCAGAAAACAAGATGTTAAAGCTTGCAAGATGACCAAGACATGTTGGCACTCTGTTTTTCAGAGTCTCCATGGGAAAGCAGAAACGGAGGTGTGCTGCAATCGAGTTCTGTAAGGGCGGTTTCGCATACTCGACTGCAGCAAATTCAATGTGGTGCACACTCTGGTATAACAAACCGCAGAATAAGGAACAGCAGGAAAACAACCACGGTCATCTTTAATGGAGATGTCCATGACACTAAACCTTTCCCAGCTGAATTTTATTACCATTTCTAAATTGTCTGCTCATGAATATAGGTAAACTGTAAAGTGTCTGTGAGCAGAGATAAAAACTTCCAATGTTCTCCAAAGCTTGTTCAAAACATTCAGACATCTTGAATATAGAACTCTTACTAAAAAAAGAGGGGGAAGAGGGAGAGCAAAGATATATGTTTGGTGTGAAGCATCACCTGGACACGCAGCCATTGATGTGTGGAATTCCTTGGAATGCAGATCTTGAAGAGTGGAGCTGTGCTCCTCTTTTCTTGCTAAGAGCTTGCTGATTTTTGTGTCTTGGTTAGGGAATAAGTGAGGCACTGAATGAATCTCGGCTTCTGTAGATGCAGATCAGCATGTTGCAGCTGACTCCATCCCTGCCTTGCAGCCTTACCGTGCCACCATGGTGCATGACCCTGAGGCAGAGCTACTGCAAGCCTGGGGTAAAGGGGAAACTCTGCTCCACCAGCACAGGAGGCATCGGTGAGAGATGCCAAGCTCATAACTTGGGTCACTTCTCTGGTCCCTCTGCTTGAAGTTTATCATCCCATGACCTGCTCTGAGCAGAGGGTTTGAGATGGAGGCGTACTCACCCGTGACACTCAATGCCTGGGAGATACCGGGCAGCAGGAGCAGCCAGGGGGTAGCAGCAGAGGAGCAATGTGCTATCAGTGGCGTGGCCTGAAACGTAAGAGCAGAGCACGGCACCATCTTCTTTAGCAGACTAGAAACGACATGTAGTTTTGCTTTAGAAGATGGACTCAGAGAAGTGCACCAGATGCTTAGCTGACAGCAGGACATCTGTGCTGGTGCAAGCAGTGAATCCTGCTCCTGGGCTGCATGGTGAAATAAAGGTGCTTCAGTGGAGAGCTAACTTTTATGTATCATGTCCACCACGATACAGTTCTGTACGCAATTTGCATTATGCCAGACATTATTAGAATAGTGTTATGTTTTTCAGCTGACACAAATTAGCAAATTCATTACCCTCATATCACATTTTTAACGCACCGTTCCTACATTCGCCACATTCCCATAGCAGAGTTATTCCTCCCTGGATGTTTCTGGAGGAGGAACAGAAACTCTTTGCGACAAAAGAGAAGTGGTGGTAGTCAGAATAGAGTAACACCAGAATGTGAGCCTTCTTTTTGTGTAAAACAGTTACAGTTGTGTACAGCCATGGGGACAACAAGCAGTAGAGGTGAAGTATGGGCAAAGGGAAATAAGTACTTAGTACAAGAGTCAAAGCTTTATTTCTTACGACACAGTGTGCTGTGACACTGAAATATATCATATTTGGTGGCTTATATGAAAATTCACTGTGCCAGGTCTGCAGATGGCTTCATTGAAAGGTTATGTAGGTTCGTTGAAGTAAACTATGGATGTTTCCTCTCCTCGGAGTATGAGGTGCTCGCTGTGGTTGCAGGGAGGTAATTGCCATTCAGGTGAGTTCAGCATCTAAAGAACAACCTTTGTCACTTCCAGAAATGCTACTAAACTGAGACTCCAGAAGAAACTGTGCTCCCGCGAATAGTGAGGGGCTTTGAGGAGCGTGGTGTGCAGAAATCATGGTCTCAAAGCTGTACCTGTGCAGGCAGACCCCTGTGTCCACGCCGTCTCCCCAGGAGAGCCTGCAAGACCAAACACGTAGGAAACATGGTACCTCTGATCCTGGGGTTAAATTAGAATGAACCAAATCCTCTTCACATGGTTTTTAAACTTCATGCTCCTATTCTGGCTGTTACCTTTCACAGTTCAGCCTTTTTCCCCTTGCAGTTGGTGCTTCAGTGTGATCCCATAGAAGTCCTTAAGGAGATGAAGGACTCCGTAGGGTTCTTGAAAATTTTTTTCTCAACTGTCTGATCAGCATGTGGCAGGATTAAAAGCATTCAAAACCCATGAAATCAGAGAGGGTTTTCTATTGGATTTGATAGGTTTTGGAGTAAGTCCTTTCTTCATTACCTAGAGGAACAGCAGCAAGGAGCGGGCACTTCTCCGGTCCCTTTGGGTCCCTCCTCACGGGCGTGTGCCAGCAGCAGGACGTGCAGCAGGGTTTGCATTCCCAGGGCAGCAAATGCCTTTGCTGGGCACCTGAGGAAGAGCAGTTGCACCAAACAAGACTGAACGTGTGTTACTTGTCTTGACTGCAACTTGCAAATTAATTCAGTAAAGTGTATTTAATATTATTTCTTTATTATAGTGTAATAATTTTGGATATACTTTTCCCTTTGACTGTACGTTATCTGAACTTTATACTGAAATATGTGGTCGGGTGCAGTCTTGCGGCTGTGTACATTGATATTTTTCTAAGAATATCTTGCACCTGACAGTTGTACTACCATGTACAGGATTTGCATAATAATGAATATATTCCTCGGGAGGGTGCCACAGATCAGAGCAGATGAACGTTAACTGGATCCGGAAATTCACAAAGATGAACCTTCTCCATACACAGTCTCATTTTAATCTTCAGAAATAAAAACACAGTGCACAGCAGACTTACTTTGATGTTGGAATACAAAATAAAAAGGCTTTATTTACTAAAACTGGAGAAATAATCCAGTGATGAGGAAAGAAAGCCAGTGCTTTGCTTGTATATCTCTGTTGCAACAGGAAATATGTACACCTGGAGAGGAGAGATGGATGTCGTGTGGCAGGATGACCCTTTGGGAAAGTCTCCAGCAGCTGATGCCCTCACACTCAGCCCACTGCCAGCTGCAGAGCAGCCACAGGTTATCGGGATGATCCCCACTTTTCAAGAGCGAGTCTTGAGTCTTGTTATTTTTCAGCTATTAACTCATATCCTTATTAGCACTAACTTCATCTAAGCAGAAGTCATGGTTCCAAAGTCAGACTTTGAATGGCAGTTACCCCTCCAGTTTAAAAACAAGTTTTATCACCCTGCAAGAAATTAAGGTACCTCAGACAGGGTCTTGGTGTATGAAGAAGAATATGATTTGTCTGCATATTTAGTTAAACTCCTTAGTGCAAAGATTGTGAAACTGCAAAGGTATGAGGAGGTCTGAACAAAGTGAAAGGAACAAAAAAATCACTGTTTATCTGATGTGCATTTTATTAGCTGAAAAAATCAGTTCGCATCACAAGAAATGGATGAAATGTTACATGCCTCTGGTCCTGGAATAAAATGTTAATAAACTAATTTATTTTTCCAGACCTTCCCCTCTTTTTTGTTGTTACATGATGACTTTGTTCCCACTCAGCTGTGGTTTTTTACACCTCATCCCCAGCTCTCTAGGTTTGCTTTGATGTGGTACTCCAGAAGCCTTCTATAGATGTCAGGTTCTTGAAAGAGAAAGGAATTTTCCTTTCTGAAAGACATGCTCTGTTTGCAAAAGGCACTGTTGCTGAAGTATTGAAAAACTCAAGTGACTGCTTCATCTCTTGTAAGACTCCAATAAGTACTATTTATCTACAGATGAAAAGGAACTTCTAGGGTCATTCATTGGCTTTGTGTTTGCTCTTTTCCTTACTCATTAAGCAGACCTTCTGTGGTATAGAAACTTCTGACACATACATTATAATCAGGAAGATATGATACAATAGATATGAAAATAAGTTTCAGGCTGGGAACTGTAATACTAAGGCAAGCTCTGCCTTCGTACACCTCATCCATGGATGTCTGTGGCAATTTTCTAAGAATTTCAACAGGCTCTGGATCAGGACATGGGTGATAAGATGGAGCCACCCAACAGGGTGAAGCTTGAGAGAATAAAGTGTAGGAGGGATAAAGAAACACTGCAATAGAAAACTCATTTTTTGCAAGACAACCGGTTATTATTCTTGCTTATTATTGGGAATACTGCATTTTTGTTAAACAGCAGAGTCGGTGTCTGCGGAGGCTGTGTGGCACCATCATGAACCCCTTTTTTGTCTGAGATGACAGCCCATATTTTCAGCAATTCTTTCCCAAGATTTTCTCTGCACATTCAGTGCTCTTTGCACTAAAGACTTTTAAAGATGCATTAACCTGCCACCAAAGGGAGGAAAGGCAGCGTGACGGCCGCACAAAGCGCACAAGCTGTGCTCGGGCAGTGCTGGAGCGGACCCCGAGGTGGAGGTTTCTGCCTGGTTCCTGCAGTCTGCCACGGCGGCAGGGCGAGAGCTGCTGCCTGGTGCATGCGGCCAAGACTTTACCCCTAGGATGGGAGAGACTAGCAAAAGATCTGACAATTTCCTAAAATGAAGGTAGGCATAAAGCAATAGCCATTTTTCACCTCCCCTCCAAGTCTCTTAATCTGTTGTTAAGAGACCTCATTCCGACTTGTTTCTGGACAAACTGTTACAGCAAGAATATAATTAATCTGGCACACAAAAGACTGCAAGAAAACAGGTAAATCATTTTCTAAAATACCATTCCACAGGTTTTGTATGTGCCTTGTGTAAAATAACAGGTCCAAACACCACAGTCTGCAGTGAAGACTTTTGAATATCACTGATTTTTTTTTTTAAATTACTTTTAATATTTTCTATCATTTCCTGAGGCATTAATTAAGTCCATCTGTTAAACTTCAATTAGCCGTATCAAATATGACATCATCTTATCTTAGCTTGAATTTTCCCCTAACTTCTAGAAGAATGTGCCACCATTATTCTGTTTCAGAGTTTCAGAACTAGGCTGTGGTACTGAGGTATGAATGCAGACACAGTTACAGCTATTTTGGGAAAGGGGGAACTGTAATGTCATCAGAACTGTCAAGAATGTGTTAGAGCTTTTTACCAGACATTTATTATTTTGTATGGGAACTTAGATTTTTCCTTCATATTGCACTCTGTTGCCATTTTGTGCTGATAAAAAAAAGTCTCGGATTTATTGCTCTGTCTCTACTGAGGCTGTGCTAAACTTTCTTTATTAAATTGCCTTATTCAAATTGTAACCACGGGTCGTTTCCAATCAAGACTGTCTTAACTTGTGTGAGAATCAGCTTTAGCTACCTAGATGTAAGTGGCTGATAGAATAATTTTGTGGAAACAGCTATGAAATTGGCACATGTAATCCCCAAATGTACTCGTTATGGCTCAGACTTTTTTATTCGTCTAATTTTCAGACTCTTTTGTGTCATTTGTCTCAAGACTGTGTTGTATAATGTCTTTACTAATCTGTTGTAGTGAGAATTGTTTGTACTTTGTGGAAGACGGTTGCTGAAGTGTGATCTCCCTTTACAGATAATGAACCATAGCTTTAGATTGAATAAATCCACTAAATCATATGTATCTACTAATAAGATAGAGGGTTATGATTTTCAGCCATCATGAAGAATATCAGCCATGGATTTCCATCCGTGAGGCAAATTAGCTGTTTTTCTATACACGTATGGGGAAATATTCCTGTAGGTAATCATGCCAAAGCTAGGCCAGTCAGACCCCTGGAGAAGAACCAGGAGATGACCAGTTCTTAATGTGGAAAGCCCTTCTCATCCGAAAGGTGTGCATTTATAGCTGGCTGAAGTCTGAGTTCAAATGCAGGATGTTTTGCAGATTCTCCCTGTCCTTCAAAATAACCGTATCATGAGGCTAATCTAACGCTGCACATGAGCTGGCGTGCCTCATCTTTCGGGACAGCTTAGGCTCAGTGTAGCGTGCTGGCTCACAAGGAGGACAGAGGGAGTTTAGGTCTGTCAAGGTGTGATATGAACCCACTTCTGTACATGAAATACAAGTGTGCTGGAGAATTAAAAAATAATTCCATCCTTTTAAATTGCAAGGAAATGAAAAATAATGTTTTCAAAAGCACTTAACTCAATTGCCACAGACTTCTGACCACTAGTTTTCTGCTGTGCTTGTGTTTTGTCTAAATCTCAGCTTTGGTGTCTCTATTCATTTCTGATTAATTAACTGGTGATTTAGGAGTGTACATCTCATTTCCAAAGATCACTTGGGACACTTTGGTATATTTTGGGGCAATTCACACCTACTAACTGCAGAAGCCAAGTTCCTTGTTTGCGTTTAGCATTTGCTGAGACAGTTTTGGTTTTAGGAGGCCATCTCTTGCACATAAATATGCATGAGACAGAGGAGCGTGGAGCTGTGCCACTGTTCGCCAGCCGAGGACCTGCCTTGTGCATCTGTATCATCCGCTGTCTGCTCCTACCTGGGATATTGAATGGAGCTGTTCAGAAATGGTTCTGTGCGGTGTTGTTGCTTGGGTTTTTTTTGTTCTGGAGTGTCATTTGCTGAGACTGAAGCTCTGCCCCAGAAATGTGCTGAATTTCTTGGAAATTCCCGAGGAGGAGGGAGGCTCTTCGTGTGCACCTGGAGGGCTGGGATGAGCTCATGAACAGGAGCATCACCCAAAGGCTTAGGTCTGTGAGTTGTGTAATTCGACCATTTCCCACATTCGCGGGGCATCCCAGAGCCACCAGCTCTCAGAAACAAGTTGATTAGTCTGGTGCCATAATTTCCATAGCTGCATTTAGGTTTTTGCTCTTCTGATGCTCCATTTAACTCTCTGCTTATTCTGCTGGTACGTGACATGGTGTGCGACGCGGATCCAAGCCAGCATGGGTGTAACGCAGTTCCTTAGAGGCAGAAGCAAACTGGTTTGTGTTTTGGAGAGGGCAGATGGGAGCTGGTGCAGGTACGTGGCATGGTACCCTGGCTGCAGCCTCGCTAGCAAGAGCTGCACTGCTTCACCCGGGGCGATTACACGGTGCCTTTAGCAGCAGGGTGTTTCGTGGGATCATCTCATGCCTCCAGAGATTTGGTCTGGGAAATCTCACGTTGTCTAAAGCTGTTGAAACCTAGTGGGATTCAAAGGTGGTTTAGGATAAAATGGAAGGTAAAATCTGGGGGAGGGAGAGAATTTTCAGGAGACTGTCAGGTTAAAAATGAAACATTTATCTTCAGAATTGCTAGTGTGATTTTTCCTGATAGACCTTAAGCTAACCCTACTGTATGAGGCATTCCACGTGGTTACTGGGGCATTTCTGAAATTGTTCTGTTTCAAAGTCTTTGTAGCATCGCTCACTTGTATAGAAGTGGGTAGCTTGCGTATGAAATCAAGCACAGTTCTCGTCAGTGGATGGGGAGACAAAATAGAATTGTTTCAGCCATCAATGAAATAATATGTTTTGGAGTTCTTTTTAAAAGACAAAATCTCCCTTAATAGCCAAGCAAAAGTGATCCAGAAACAGCAAAAGAGAAGGGTTATTGCTTCCAAATTCACACAGTCCAAATCATATATCCTGTCTAACAGGCAGAAGAAACAGCCTTGGACCTTTTAAACACTTGAATTGATTGAGTGACAACCTCCTAAACAGCCTGAAGTTTAATTTGGAAGCTGTCAGGGAGAGTGGCTCAGTTCTTTGGCGTTCATCATATACCCAAGCTGGCAACTTGTCAGAAGTTACAGATTTCTTTTTAACTTAATTTTTTTGGTTGCAAAGTCACAGTCTCCACTGCACGAATGCCACCTAAATGCAGTCCTGGGTCTGGACAGATGTCTTCATTTTGATCTGTGCATAGACACAACCCCCTTCTTGCTGGGGGCTTGAGCTCAGGGAAAGAGTTTAATCAAACAGCAAATCCAGAGCAAGCGCATCTCCAGACCTTGGTTGGCCCTGATCCCCGAGGTTCAGGGAACAGGCAGGACAGTGCGGGCAAAGCTGGCCATGGTGCCCCTCTCCCTGGGGCTTTCTGATGGCTCATCGTAGGAACTGGCCAAAACCCAGCACGGTGGCTTCGCGGGACTTGCTTCAGAATGAGGGAAATCTATTTATGTTTTGGCTTTATCTTCCTCCCATCTCTTTTGCTAATCTTTTGAACCCATTAAGCAGGCCTGGGAGGATTTTTTGGCTTTGTTTTGTCAGGCAGGGAAGGTTTGATAGATACAAAAACACTTCAGCCGCAGCAAAAAATCAGAAGTGTTAATGGGAAATTGTTGTGACAGATCGCTTTCAGCAAAACCCATAGGTGCTAATAAATATTCTGTCAATGTTAATTTTTGACCACACTCAGCAGCCATGGCACTTGAAAAACCTGTGCTTATTTCCCTTAACCTGTGGAGGGGATGGGCGCGGTCTCCTTGTGGTCCTCGGGCGTCTTACTTGGGTGTCAAAACTACATCTATTTGTTGTTTTCAGCCATGTAATGGCATTATTTTAATCTACTGTACCATTGCACCTTCACAGAAATGGCACTATATATTTACAACAACAGTAAAATCTCTGAATATTGGATGTGATTGGTGTTGGCCGGATAGCGTGCGAGTGATGTACATGAAGTGTTGTGGCTCTGCTGATGGGGGATGAATTTCACTGCTGAGGGACAGCAGCAGCCTGTGGGCTGGCTTATTCATTCTTAATGGCCAACAGGAGATATACACACTCTTCGCAACACGAAGGGTTGGGCATAACCCGATAGCCTAAGACCCTTTTTTATTTTGTAAAGTCTGCATGTAAGCATCATTCCCAGGACATACAACCTCTTCCTTCAACTGCTGGTGAAGGTCTGTAACTGTTTGATAGCATTTACTTGTCAATAGGATTTGCGAAAACCGTTTCTCAGGCACCACATCCCAAGGTTTCCTATCCACAGGCAATCAGGGTCAGTCTTGAGAAAAGCAAGAGCCATCTAAAACATTGCATCTTATTGAAATGAGCATCCGGGAGCGGGATAGCAGGAGGTGCCTGTCCCTGGCCAATGTTACCCTTGACCAAGCTCCAAATTTTTGAGCAGTTAACGTTTTTAATCTGAGCTCCAAAGTTCTGAGCAGTTAAATTCCTCACTCTGAGGGTGACAGAGCACTGGACCAGGCTGCAGAAAGGGGCTGTGGAGTCTCCTTCTCTGGAGATATTCAAGACCCGTCTGGATGCAGTGCTGTGCAGCCTGCTCTGGGTGACCCTGCTTCGGCTGGGGGTTGGACCAGACGATCCACAGAGGTGCTTTCCAACTGCTGTGATTCTGTGATTCTGCAACCTTAGGAGAAAGGACTTGAGGTGTCTAGTCAGAAAGCTGCATGCAATGCAGAAAACGTTTATTTTTCTTACAGTGAATCTAGAATATGTTTCTATCCTAGTGGCTATAATCTGCTATGAATGGTCCCATAAATCCTATCCTGAAAATAATATGACCCAGTAGAATACCAGTGCATCACTTGCAATTTCTGCCCGAGAGCTGTTTTCCATGTGAAAATTTGTAAAGCACATAAAGCACTCTGTACTGGTTTTTATGAGAGGGTTCAATGTCATTTAACAAAGGATAACAATAGTAAATCCATAAGGGCTGTGGTTTAGGAAGTTTGCTGTGTAATATAAATTACCTAGTTGTTTAGGTAATTGCCTAAATTACCTGCGCAATATAAATTACCTGGCATGAATTATGCCTTTTAGCCTAATGAATCCCATTTATTTACGATAAATGTAGTATCTTTATTGATTCATCTCACATCAGTCACTGTCAGTCTGGGCTTTGCTGAGGCAGAGCCGGGAGCTGTCAGTTATAAACAGGGCTGCAGCCAGGTTCTGCAGTGCCTGGGACAACTCTCCAAGCAAATTCTCCCGTCTCACTCCGGTGCTGTCGTCTCTTGTAGGTCTGTTCCCTGTCGCTCAAGGGTTATTTTGCTTTTGCCGTCAGCTTGTGTTGGGTGGGTGTGTGCGGGGAGGGAGAAGAGCAAGTGTTTTGCATCACCCTCGTCACCCTTTCATCATCCAATTAACTCTGTTAATGGTACCAGCATTTTCCTATCAGCCAGACTTTCAGCCTTATATAAGCTAAATGCTCCCTGCATGCTGCTGGGGCCAATGTGGAACATCAGGGCTGGGGCTTCTTAACTGTAGATGATACTTTAATTAACCTCATTTATATAACAAAGCTAGGAAACAGCACAGAGAGATTCTTATGGTGCTACGTGTAGTGAAGGTGAGTGGGTAATGCCTGTTCTAGCAGTTGTTTTCCTTGAACTTAGAGGAGGAGTTTGTATCTGAGGAGCGTTGCAGGTAGATTCACATGATGGTTCATGAGGAAGTGTGCTGTCAATGTGTTTGGTGGGGCAGAGAGAAGAAGTCTCTCTCTAAGAAAATGGCAAAAATGAATTACTTGTGCTTCAGTTTGTCTCTGTTGACTGTGCTCAGCATGTAGCAAATATTAAAAAATTGTTTGTATTTAGAGGTGCTATAAAAAATGTTTGCTTTGGAGACAGAGCATATTAGTTGGGGAAAAACATCTTGCTCCTTGAGTAGCTTCATCTTTATTGTTTGCTTTTTTTTTTTTTTCAAAATAAACTGAGTAAACACAGGAGGATGACTGTGGCATTATGGCAATCAGCGGTGCTCCAGTAACATCTGCCTTTCCTTTGGATGGTCTCTGCCAGGCTGGCTTTCCTCTTCATGAGACCTGTGGATGCAGCAGGGGAGCCGCAGACTGCTTGTGACAAGGTAACTCACCACTTCCAGTGACCTCCACTTGCAGCCGATGTGTGGGTCAGGGTACCTGCTCCGTCCCTGCCTCTGTGGGCCCTTCCTCCACGGCACGGCTGCGTGAGGCTGGAGAGGTCTTTTGGAAACCAACTTCATGCTGTAGTAGCAGGGTTCACCTAGGAGATGGGTTAGTGACCTGTGGCAGGTTCAGGGTTCACGTAGGAGATGGGTTAATGACCTGTGGCAGGTTCAGGGTTCACCTAGGAGATGGGTTAATGACCTGTGGCAGGTTCTGTAGCTTCAGGGCTACCAGAAGGGAATGCACATTTGCTGGATACGTGAGCAGTGACGGAGGGAAGAAAAACCAAAATGCTCCTAAATTGTCTATTGGGAAAAGTGTTTCTGTCCTTGGGGTGTGCACGATCCCTGCTTGGAGGGTTGCTGGCAGACAGCACAGTCAGCCCTGGGAAGGGACACGACAGGGTGTGTAGGAGGGGAAGGAGGTCTGAGGGTGTTGGGGTTCCCAGAGGAGCTTGCGTTCCTCTCCAGGAAAGCAAAGGCACTCGAGAGGTGTAGTTACCCCACGTGACAACCAGTGAAATGCTATTTATTTCATGCCTGTGCATCTTTGGTTTGCCTCGGAGTCCGTAGATTCAAACTAAATTCTTAACCGGTTGGATGAGTGTTTTCTCCAGTCCTCCAGAGAGGAGTAGGTAAAGCCTGAGCAGGTGGTTCATTCCAGATGATGGAGAAGTAGCAATAGAGTTTAAAATCACTTAACTGACACAGTGCAGATTACTGCATGGCTGTTGCATGGTGCTATGCTTAATTTCCCAGCATCTGTTTTTAAGGCAAACGTGGTTGAAACTTTTAAAATGAAAAAGAAGAAAAACCCAAAATATCACCATACAGTTCTGGTACTTACAGCCATTGTACAGTAATAAACTAGTAAAGCACTGAACTGGTCTCGGGTATGCACTGCTGTCCCTGGGCATACTGGGATCACGTAACTTCTCAGGACTGGAATTGCCCAGGCTGTGGCAGGTGGCTTGTGTCAATATGTACCTGAAGAAAGGTCTGCTCCCTGCTTAGTTATCCCCAATAAACTCAAAATTTATTATATATACACACAATCTCAGACCTGGTTGTCATATCTTCTAGTAACTGCATAATATGAAAGTGAGTTTAATATTCAAGGACACAATAAAATGCAAGGGAGATATATCTTCTCAGCCTCAGTGTATCTATTTTTATTACTCTGCCAAAGCATATCTTTCATTTCTCTTGGACAATATTTTTTGGCATATAGAACAAGTCTCCACAGCTTTCTCATTGTCACTACCTTTCTCTCTGAGTTTGGATTGCTGGGTGACATTGTGGGGTCTGTAAACAAGCCACACTGAAGAGGACTCCCACATAACCTGAGAACGAGGGACGGGCAGACTGGGCGTCTTGCTTTGACTTTGGGTGCTCCTGCACCTGCTTGTCTGGGTCTGCTGCTCCAGCAACTGCATTTCATATGACAGCAAATGGGTTTATGAATCGGATTGTGGTCTGGGTTGTATGAACTCAGAAGCTGCAGGTGGGTTACCTCACTTGGGTACACACTGTTTAGGAAAAAATCAAAATGGCCTTTTTAGCCATCTCTCTCTGCTTTATCCTCATCACCTGATGAGCCCACCGGGGGAATTAATCAGCCATGTCTGTTTAGCTGCAGAAGTGTGTCCTGGCCCTCAGAGCCACATCCAGAAGTTTAGGGGTGCCTCCAGCCTCTGTTTAGGCACCAGTTTCTCACCAAGAGCCATGGGAACTCAGGCTCCTGGAGAATATCTTGAAACCACGGGATGCAAAGCAAAAGTTGAGCGTATGGTCCGTCTGCCTGTGCAAATGAGAGTTATTTCCATCCAGACCGCTCCTGAAGACTGCCTACCAGAGATGGCCATCCTACAAACTCCCCAAGCAACGTATTTGGGTTTCTAGTACCCAGCTCAGTCTTTCTTGCTGCAGTTTTGGGCCATTATTTCTTACGTGAGCATAAGAGTGGGACATAAAGAGTGGGTTGTCTCCTCCTGCTCTGCGGTGGTCTCTGATGCATTTGCAGATTTATCCACTGCTGCTGCCTTTTAATCATCAACCTAATCACCATGTCTCTGATATAGCAATTAAGCTGTTTTTCTGGATCTGTCTTGCATACTTTTCTCCCTACAGCATGGTTTGGTTTGGGGACGTATTCTTCATGACTTTCAACTAAGCTGTATTTTGAAGGTTTAGAGAAATGAATGTTTTTCTTTAGAATTTATGTAACTGAGTACTTCTAGCAGTGATGTTTAGAGTTGCAATGGTCTAAGGACATAAAGACATGCTTGGAGGTATGTCTGTTGTTGGAATAACACATATTGATGGGGAGATAGCAGGCAAGCTTGCAGGCACGCAAACCCTTGAATTTTTCAGTGTTCTTAAGGTGACCATAATGTTGCTTGTTTTGGCATAAAGAAAGTGTGGGGCAATAAGTTTTGGAAGGTATAACTGATATGCCTGCTGACAGTACATAGACTGCAGTACTCGCGTGTTGTCCATTTGATTCTCCCCTTGGTAAACTACATTATTTTAATTTGTTGTAACGGCAACTTCACCCTAGCTCATGTTTTTATCTGTCGATCTGCATCCTCGACGGCCAGGGATAATTCATTCTAACTGCAGCTGCTCCCTTCCGCTGTGGTGGTCTGACTCACCCTTTGAGGCTGTGGTCCCAAACACATTCCACCCAAATGGTGGTGGTGGTGTGAGCTGTTCTGCCAGCGCAGTGCAAGGGGAAGCTATAACTATTGCTTGCTTTCATAGCAAATTTGTCCTTGGTCAGAAAAGATCAAGATGGAATATAAACCCTGTAATTATCGATAATGCAGTTCAAAATAAACCAAAATTCACTTGGTATTAGTGCCATATGTTTAAAGCTTTTTTTTTTCTTGAGCAGATAAAACAATGCATAAAGGAAAGTGATATCACAGATGTGCTAATACGATAATTTTTTTTGGCCTGGCATTTTTATGTTATGTGTGCACATGAGTACCTCCTTGGTTGATGGCTTGAAGCATTAAAGGGAATAAAACCTGGCATCTGTCATCAGGGCAAGTGTGAAGCGGGGCAAGACTTCTCCTGTATACATATATATGTATGTATATATACAGATATATGTTTTAAGAGAGTATCCTGGTAAAAATATATGCTGAAAAGACAAATCAGAAGCTTCTGTAACCCTGGTTTACTACCAGGACAGGGCATCAGAGTTTGCAGGTAGACATTCATTCCTCAGGTACCTGGAGCTTTTCCTCACCACTGCAGCTTCACCAGTGCCACGAAGGAAAACACAAATGGGAATAGTTGGGGTTTTTCTGGTTTTGCTTCAGTAATGCCTCTGAGACTGTGCACTGAGCACGTACCCATGGGGTGCGATGCTCCAGCATGCTGGCAGAGAGCATCCCAAGCCATCTTAACCATTTTAATCCTCTGTTACTTCCTGGCCTGCCACTGGGTCGGGTAGTGCTGATGCCAGGAGAGGGAAGAGCAGGATTGGTGCCTCGTGGGCACACGGGCTGTGAGGAGGTCCCAGGGTTCCCAAGCACCTTCCCAACACCACTGCAGCTGCTGCTTCTGGTGTTGCTTCTAATGGTTTGTGTTCTATCCACTTGAAGGACCGTATTTCAGTTTTATCCAGACTACTAATAAGTGGTTTAAGCATGCTGGCTATATAAAATAGCATCATTTTTCTTCCTTCACAGAGTAGTGATGCCAGAACTTAATGGAGAGTTGTAGCAGGGCTTCTCTGTCTCTCACTTTAAAAAGCAGCCGGTGTTTGAACTGGGAGAAGTAAAAGCCTGACATCAAATTGTGGTCATTGATCATGTCTCTCATTTCATTAGGTATTCGTGGCTTTTATGTCCTACAGTTCCTATCACTGTTGTAATGCAGAAATCATTCAGAAAGTGAGAAAAGTGCTTCATGTCCCAGTGCTGGTCAAGTATCAGTTCCAGCCCTGTGTGAATTGGAGTTTGCCCCTTTCTGTCATAAATCTGCATTTCTCTTGCGGCTTGTGATGTTGTATGCATGGGATGTATGGCTGATTTCTAAGGCACAGAAACGGCCTCTGATCTGCCTAAAAATATTTATTTTTCTTTTCAAGAGAAAAAGAGAACGTGGAGAAAGGAAGCACAGAAATTGTATATGCATGCTGTATATAGAGAATTAACCTTTTCTGCATATCACCTCATAAACAATCTCAGTTTGACTTTATTTCTAGTTTCCACCCTCTGAATCTTTATCTTACTTCTAGCGTAGGTCATGCCAAGAGGCCATCAGGCAATCGGTCTTGCTAGCTACCCATGCCCTCCCCCTTGCCAGGGGAAGAGGAGAGAGGTTTCCTGGGCTGGACGATGGGAACGCCTCATGGGACAGCCAAGCCACCACTTGGGGACTTTGTTCCCCCCTGTAATGAATTTGCTGCTCACCTATGGTTTAATTAATTCAATAGATACAATTTCTTACACTGGGCTGGAAGCAGTCATTCTTATTGACTTAAGCTCCATAGAGGTAGCATCTAGAAGATGCTGTATACATATATAATTATATGTGTGGGTTATTTGTGACATCCATTACCACCGGGCAGGGGATGGACTGGTGTGGTGCTGCCAGGTCGCAGGAAGCACCAGCCACATGGCAGCTGTGCACCTATCCTCCCTCCAGCCGGCTGTAGCACCGCGTGAGGCTGGTGGAAGACCCCCAGGATGGTCTTTCTTGAGACACTGAGTGCTCCAGACAGAGCCCCAGTGGTGTTGTAGGTGGCTTTAAGGTTGAAGGCCTTTCCTAAGTTACCTATAGCCTCCTCTTTTATAAACAGGGAGCTTTTCTAAAGGTGGTATTGCAATAGGAAGGTGTATGATATGCCTACAGGTGTACTTTAAGCTGCCAGAACGAGGATTGCTTTCACTTGAGAAGCTGAACAGTACATTAAAATGCATGTTTTTCCTTCCTACAGAATGACTTCTGAGACAATAAATATCTGCTTTAATGTGGCTTTTTCTTGTGAGGAGTACAATAACATCACTGAATCCTAGCTATGAAATGTCTAGCAGAAATTTTTAGGTTGCTACATGAGTTGTCTCTAAAAGGAAGTTAGTTCAAGAGATTTCCTTTTTAAGTTGTTGGTTTGTACTTTTGTTTGGGTGGGTTTCATGCTTGACTCTCAAATCTCTCTTGGAGTTGCCTTAAAAACCAGCCAGTTCAGTGTCAAATGAGTGCCATGATATGTTACTGTACTTATAAAAGGAGTAGAAAGTAGTCTGTGAAATACAAAAGAAAAAATTTATTAAAGGGAAGAATTAATGTTACTTGTCTGGACCAATTTTGTTTGTTTTAAAGTGTCATTGTGTAATTGCTTTTTAAGGATAATGACAAGATACTGATACAGAATGTTTTATATTCAATGTTTCTCTCAGTAAAAAAATCAACCTCTGGAAAGAACTAGGAAGAAAAAGACTTATTGGAGGAGCCTAAAGTAAATGACAGAGCAAGTAACCCTCTTCAAACTTTATACTGGGGATAACCACTTCCATTAAAAGCCCGAGAAACTGAGAAACCACAAGTGTCAAATAATATCTAACGTCCCCAGTGCACGGAGAGCTGCTGTGTTAGGTCTAGATAGAAGAAACCAAAACCAAACCTGGATTTGAAAACACACACACACAATTCTAGATAAATTATTGTTTAGTATCATTTTTTGCTGTTTTAAAAATCAAGGCTTCAGCTGACTAATAATGAGAGCAGCATGCCAAGCGAAGTCATGTTTCCAAAGCAATAGAGGCGGTGGGGGATCTGGGGCTCTGGTAGCTGCAAATTCTTCCTCCGTGGGGCTTCTCAGCAGCACAGCAATATATCACCTCTTCCTATGAGTCTGTCTTGTGCAATCTCTAAACAAGTAAAATAATTTTTTACTCCCTTATCCAAGTCCCGAAGTAACCTGGAAACTCATCTAACCACCACGCTAACAAAGTATAGTTATAATTGTCAGGGAAAAAAAAAATGGCAAGTGTTCTGGAGCAGTATTTTATCATATTCTGACAGTTTGATAAAACCAAAGTGCTTTGGGGGAGACTCTCCCATTTTGGCCAAGTTCCCTTAAAATAAACCAGGGCTCTGAAGGGAACCTGCCTGTGTCCTTCTGGCTCATCCAGCCCCGTCCTCGGCAGCCCAGCCTGCCCTGGGCAACCGGTCCCCAGGCTGGGGAGCCTCACCCCTTCCGTTTTTTATTACCATGGTTGTCAAGATTGTTTTTTCCTTACGTCCACTTGAAATTTGCTTTGCTGCAATTTTTGACTACTGCCTCTTGTCCTGTTAAGTTTTTCCTCTTTTTTTATTTCATGGTGATACATGTCTGATTTCATTAATTCAAAATCTAGAATGAAAACATGTGCAAAAAGACAAAATTAAAAAATGCAAAGCTCCTCCACAAAATAGAAAGTCTAAATTAAAGTCAAGTTCAATAGCAGGTTTACAGACTCTATGTGCTCATATATATTCAGTTGGCCTTTTGGGGTCTCGGTGGGTTTCTGCATGAGCAATGGGGTCTGCTCTAGTGAATGTGACTGTAGGAACAGTTCAGGGATCATAAAACGTTATCGAACATGCATATAAAATAATAATTCATAACACATTTATTAAGATTCCTTCAAATAATCCCATTTGCATCCTTTATTTTCTATTGGGAAATTACGGACTTCTAGTATGAAAAATTTTTATTCTTGGGAGGCTTAGCATTTGCAGCTCTCGTATCTCAAAATCTGTGTAGCAAAACAAGGAATGGAGCAAAAGAAGTGCTGGCCACATCCTCAGAGATTAAAGACCATCATCAACTAGAACTCCTCTGGTGGTGCCTCCTGTTGTTCCTCCAGACCAGGTATGAAGATGTAGGGCAAATGCAAATGGGATATCCCACCTGTGGACAGCTCACAGGAGGGCACTGCACGGGCTTGGAGCACTGGTCAGATTTATTTTGCAAGGAAGCAAAAAATCTTCCATATGGAAAGCTTCATTAATGAGTAATGACCAGAAAACAGGCACCAATTGGAGTCAGTGGTAGCAAATAGCTAGGAATTTTTGTGTGCATTAAGAGATTTGGAAAAAATTCAAAATCTGTTGTCTTGCGTTGTCAAGAGCCATCAGCACCTGCCAACACACAGCACCAGAAGTACTGCAAATTCCAGAGCCAGAGTATAAAGGTGTTTTTTGTATCCTAAGTGACAATGATCATTTTCTTCAGCTGCTTCTGGAAATACTGAAAAAGCAATTCTTCTTTGCCCCTGCACCACCAGCTGCGCTGAGAGAAGCGTTTGACACCCGTGCTAGCTGGATGAGGGGCAACCAGGGTACCTGGTGCTGTGTGGTACCCGGGAGGGGTCTGCAAGAGCAAGGGTCTCTGCAAGGCGACGTGCCCGCGCTTCACCAAAGCCAAGGTGGTCCCCTGCTCCACCTTATTCTGATGTTTGCAAGTAAGTGTGCTGCTGATTTTGGGGGTTTATGGAGATGTTTAGAGCTGGCAAATGATTGCAAATGTTCTCTGTCCATTGGAGTATGCCCTTTCCAGTGGCCTGTGGGGTCTGGGTGAAAAAATCATTGGGAAGCTGAGCTGGGTGGTGGTTTGGGACGGGGATGTAAGCTGGAGCTCTTCTCCTGAGCGAGCTATCACTGCCTGCCTTTCTCAAGGGAATCTCAGGGAAGCTAGGGTGACTGGCAAAAAAATACAACCTGAGACATTTTAAAGGTGACAAATATTCTCAGGTGACTTATCACCACTGATTATGATGAGACTTCAAGGGGGTTTTGTCAGAAAATTTTACTGGTGTAATTTTAATTTTTCTTAAGCTATACCCTGAATGCAGATTCATAAACCAGTTCATTTAAGCCAAAATAAGGTCTCTGCATTTTGCAAGCTATTACGGGCAACAAATAATATTAAAATTAATATTGAAACTATTATAATTATTTTGCTTCCTCTCTGTCCCAAGTGAGAGAGCTCATTTCTTGTTTTCATCACATTAAAAAAAAAATCGTAAACTCAAATACTTTTAGCCTGTGTGCTGGATGCATTTAATCTCACAGCTATGTGATCTTCTGTTTTGTCACCATCTGTACAAAGATTTTGAGAGTGAGGACACCCATCCCACGCCACCGGTCACCGTGAAAACGTTAGCCCAGCCCTTTGGCTGCAGGCACATTAGCATCCTGGCAGAAAATGCCCTCCTGGGCTTATGCCCAGCAATTTTCCTACATAAGAAGATGAAAATAATGTCCTAGAAAAGAAATCCATTCTTCTAAATGCCATGGAGGAGAATGCATTGGGATCCGATGAGGCCAGAGAAGAGACGGGGCCCAGGTGACACCATTTCTCAGTTCTGATTTCTTCAGGTATCTATTGCAATGTACCTCTAGGTTTAATTGTTGTCAGTAATTAACTATGTAGGCAGCTGTCTTTAATTATCTCTTTTAATGAGTCAGCCTGTACTGCAAATGGCTGTTTGACATAATGCCATGCATCTGTGCTCGCTCTGGGTATCATCTACTCTGCCGTGGGATCCTGCAGCAGCAGTTTGGGGGAATCCTCCTTCCTTGCTCTCTGTCACTGCGTGCAACAACCCCATTACCCTTCCCAGAAGTCTTCCCTAAGGCCTGATAAATTCTCCCAGAACTGTCTGGGAAGGCTAAAATGCTATGGGTCATGTTTCTGGTTTCATACACGCAAGTTGAGGAGCAGAGAGGACATGATAATACAAGCAGAGTTTTGCCATGGGAAAGTTCAGGCTTGAAAGCTGATAAAATGAATTGCAAAGTCCTTGATGCTGGGCTTTTGTGTTACTTTTCCTAAGAAGTTTTGTCACACTTTTTTAACATTTTCATGTTTGCTTTCTTTGAAAGTTTTTTAACAAAGCAATTATTCTTCCAGCACAGCTGATCTTCCCCTTCTGCAAATTTTTGCAACTTTGTTCCACGGAGTTCTAGTTAGTAACTTTTGTAAAGCACCGAATAATGAAGGCACTTTTCCTTTGAATTTATTTTAGCCATATGCGTGGCTGTGTCCCCACACGTACACTCTCTTAGATAAATCATTCAAAAAAGTAGTTATGTAGGGAAATACTTTCTCACCCCTCTACAGAGCTGTTGTGAGAATTAATCGGCTGGTATATTTCAGAATGGTATGCCACCATCCTCAAAACAGTAATATTCTGAAAAAATACATATGTGTGCATTTAACAGGTACAGCTAAGCATGGAAAAAATAAGAAAGTACAGAATAAAATAGGTCAACCTTTCTGCTTTGTGAAGATGCTAAACAGTAGTCACTTCATCAAATAAAAAGAAATGGTGTTTTCATAACGGGGTAATAGGAAATTATTTCATTTACTATGACAAATGATTGCCCATCTCTAGGAAGACAGGAAGTAATATCGTGTTGTAGAACACACAAAGATTACAGAGATACAGTCAAATTACTGGGGGTTGTTGTAATATTTGTTCAAATAAAAACAGTGTAGGGTTGCAATCTGTCATACTGCTCAGCACATTGACATGTCCTCTTACCCTTCTTTTCTGTCACCTTTAGGCAGACCAAATAATGCTTTTTTAAGTAACTGGTATCCACTCAAGTGACTAGTATATGGTCTTCATTAGATCTGAGTTTGAGCACAAGTCACGTTTCTGATGGTTCTATTTTGTATATGAGTCTGAAGTCAACTCTTAATCTTCAGTTCAAAACTTCAAAATTAATTCCTAGCCTCGGGAAGTGCTTGGAGACAGCAATACATTGATCTGCTGGTGAAGAACACCCTCGAAATTTATCAAAGTTGCAGTCATTTTACTAGAGTTGTAGTTTTGACAACTAGGCTCTGCTTTTTGCTCCATCGTTATTTAGTTAACACTGATGTTTCCAGCAGTTTGACAGCTGGAAGATCATCAGCCTTTTCATCTGCTAATTGGGAAGCAATATTTGTTGCCCATGTTGATAGCACATGCTGCTACAGTGTGTCTAATGGGTAAGAGCTTGTGCATGCCAGCCCAGCTGGGTGACGTGGGTGTAGGTGTTTCTCAAGTCATTTCCAGCCATCGGTCGAAGGTTATCGTGTCTCACCTCAAGACGTTCACATCAGTATCCTGTGACTGTACTACTGTTCTTGAAACAGCGTGTTCTGAGCATCATTCATGCCATGAAATATCCTTGTCAGAAACTTGATGTAGATCTTGCAGACTTCTGTGCTGCTGAATGCAAGAAATAACAGCTAGGTAAATAATCAAGAAATGAGAACTGAGATGTAACTTAAATTGATAGGAACCACCTTCCTCAGCTGGTTCAGGGAAATATTTCTTTACTTTTTACCATTTTTCTCTGTATCCCTCTTGTAGCAGAGGGGTGCCACTTCTGCTTCATCTCAAGTTCAAAGAACACGACATGGCAGTGAGCTCTCTGAGAGGTGCCTGCTCTTTCTCCACGATGATTTCAACATCAGGTCTGTCACCCTTCTCTGTTCCTGCTGAGGCAACAGTAAGAACCTCAACATAAGTGTTTTAAAATGAGATAACACCTCAATACTTTAATTACTTTTTATCAAACAGCTTCTATTGTGTTTAAAAGAAGTTATTACCAACAGAAGAACATAAACTCTGGTTGAACAAGGTACTTGGTCTTAAACGTTATACTGAATTTGTGAATAGTCTGAGAGTTTACAGATCTATTTGAGGTGTGTCCTTAAACACTTTGAGAATAAGCACTGTAACCAGATGTGTTCAAGAGTCCTCTTCACTCTAAGGTAAGAACGAGGAAAGCATGCACAGAGCTACTGTGAACCTGTGATGAGAAGGTAGGGAACCGGTTGGGTTGGAGGAGGCTATGAGTGTCTTCCTGCTCCTGAGGCTGACAGCGAGCCCCGCTGCCACGACCTTTCCTCTCCTCCATCTTTATCATCACCTTTGGCTCTGTCAGTCCTGGCACCGTGCGAATCCAGAGCAGACCACGAAATATACCCAAAAAAGGGGTGCTGGCTTCCCAGATAACTGTTAGAAGCTTGTGTTAGATTTAAGCAAAACAGGATGTCATAACAAAACCAGCCCCAACCCAATGACAGTATTTTCTGTTAGGTTCTTGCAGAACATTTCTCCTGGAAAATGCACTGGCCCTCTCTGTGATAGCTGGGACAAGGTGAAATTGCATGGTTGCTTTGATTCCCCTTTTTTTTTTTGGGGGGGGGGAATAGGAAAAAACCCCAAACCATGTCATTGTTATGTATGACTTCTTTTAATGTGTGAATGTTGCTTTTAGGCTAGTGTAAGGCTTTATGTTGTCATTTGGGCTATGAAATTTCACTTCAAAATAATCTTAAACAGTCATACACTTATAATGGGTGGGAGAGTTTAAGGAAGACACTGATGCTCTGCGCATTGGGTAGCACCAAAGCTTCCACGCTGAGAACTGAAATAGATACCAGAAGAACTTTGTCATTTCACCATGTTCCTTCCTGCACCAAATATCCATCTGCTCAGCTCCAGCCTAGCGTAGCACAGAGAGAGAGCGACTGAGATTCGTGATGCTGGGGGAAAAGGGAAATTCTTGGGAGATGGTAGGATACCTAGCAAGGGCTGACCTCTTGTGTTTGAATGGATGGTAGGAATCTGGCATCGCTCCTTTATCTGTGCCCCACAGACGAGTCTGCTCATCCTGAGCGTGCCTTGGTTTGAGAAAAGCCTTCGTGGAGACAGAGGCATGGGATCTGATACACAACATGTTGTTTTGTCTAATAGAAAACAGACTTTGCCAACCAGTTCCTGAGCATTTTCACAGTGGGTACTTTTGCTTGCATAATCACAATTTTCAGTTCAGGCGTTGCCAACCAAGAACCTGGTAATGATACTGACATTAAAGATCCACACTCAGTTCAATTTTCAGTTGTATTTTATAGATAAAAGAAATATCTACACCAATACAGTCTAATAGCATTGATTTCAGCATGGAGTTATCAATTATTATTCAGAATTCTCTGTTATCTTGCTGCAGTTCCACAGCTATAGCAGATAATTCAATGTTTCATGTGATAACCTTTAACTAACATCAATGTCAGAAGTGAATTCCTATGTGGAATCCCTGTTCTTTCATGGAGTGCTTCTTGGATAAATAAGGCATTTGTTGCTTTGACAAGGAGCGTGATACATTGAGAGTACTTTCACTTATAATATTGTTTGCAGATATAGCTGATACATAAATAAGTCAACAACTCAGGCAGAGAACTGTTTCCTGGGGCTGCAGGAGAAATGACTGTAGTTATCCTTTTACAAAGAAAAGGAAAGAGCAAACAAACTACGCATGTGAAGCTAAAGCTGAGGGAATAGTGAAGTGTTGAATGTACAAAGCTTCATCTACATAACGACAAACATGCTTGCATTCTGCTTTCGCTCAGTAACAGGGAGGTGCTTTATTAGGAGCCAGATGGCAATGACTCTGCTGCTGGCAGAAACAACAGAGGATTTCCTTGGTGCCACTGCTGTACCATCACTGGTTTCTCTCCGACTCATTTACAGGCTTCACATACATCACCTTTCCCGAGCCGATCTCCCTCTGCACTGCTGGAGAGAATTTTTCAGTCTTTGGAGGAGTTTTTGAACCTTTCCTCTTCTGACATTTCCCACCTTCTTAAATCCCCATCTCTACTCTTAAATGTCTGTCTTTGGAATCATTTGCTGTTTGTCAGGAAGGTGGAAAGGCAATCTGGACCCTGAAGTACAGCTGGAAAGAGGGATTGCTGCTTCAAGTGACCTTGTAAATTCCTTCCATGATAAGAGGAATTGATAGCAAGAGACATAAAATAATAGCAGGATTCCATTTAGTCTTAGTAAATAGCATGGGTTTCTCTAAGAAGTATAGTCCATCTGTTTCCAACAGCTTCTATGCACCTTTTTGAAACAGTGAAGCCAAAACACATTTATTTCTTCCAGGTGGGCCCATATGACTTGCTGGTAGTGTTGTTCAGAGTAGGCAGAGGCATTCGCTGCTATCCCACCGGAAAACCTTTCAGCATATTGATTATTATGGTATAAACGCAAATACGTTCATGAAAATATCAGTACAAAATTACTGAGTGGCAGGCACACCACCGTGCAAAAATTCCCAGCCCTGCGTTTCCTGCAGGGTATTGGACTGTGTGATTCTGCCAGCGGTGCCGCGTTGCACCTCGGACTGCAGAGAGGTTGTTAACGGATGTGACTTGGAATTGTGCGCTTGGGAATTCGTATGAATCTGTCAGCACTACACCCTTCACCTCCCTTATCTTTTTTTTTTTTTTTCCAATTTCAGAAATATTGGGCTGTTTTGAAAATCCTGGCCTCAGTGAATAGTTTTTGTATTTTCAGCTGATCTTAGAAAAGAAAGCTGTAATTATCCATATACTTCACTTAAATCAATAATGAATTACAATTCTGCAGGGCAGTTTGGTGAGACTGTTCACGTAAATAATGCTGTCAAGACTTGCCTTGTGAGTTGGTAAGTACAGCTGTACAAAGAAAAGTTCAGAATAAAAAATGTCTTTGAAATTCTGAACTATGAATTCCATGCACTTTGTGTGCACAGAAACTAGGAAATGTGTCTGAACCTGAAATTATGCGTATGCATAATACATAAAATAACATTATACTGTGTAAATTATTACTGTACAGTTTCGTATAATGTAATTGCGTAACCTGCATGCAAGCTTAATAATAAATTCTACAAACAGAAATATTTCTTCATTACAGCGAGCACGCATCATGGCCAACATTTCAATCTGACTTGGATGAAGAGTGTTGGCATCTGAAAAATGCTTCACCTGAACGTAAAAGATGGCTCTCCCCAGTAGGGCTGGTGAGACTTTTCATATACAATTTCAAGACACAACTTTTAAAAGCAGATTTTATATGATCACATTTGGAAACTGTGTTAAGTGTTTAAATGGTCTCCACCAATAATTGTGGTTTCGTTTAGCACAACGGGCCTGGCAGACTCGCTCCTTCCCAGCGAGCCCAAGGCTGAGTTTCATCTCCGCCATTTGGCTTGGGCGCCTGCAGAGTTTTCATTTGCAGCTATTTCTGGAGAATGCTGTATTCCTTTTAGCTTCGTTGCTTTAAATAGTGACAAGTTGTTTAAAATTCCATGAGGGAAACAAACAAAAATATGATGATGTTGTTGTTAGCTCAGTTGCTAAATAAGATTAGTAGAATGCAGGAGCATTCAAACGCTTTCTTACCACCGTGGCATAAAGCAGGTGAAGAGCAAGCAGCAAAGCATTAACTTCGGGCACAGCCCTGACAAACCATTAGTAAATCCCTCCTTCTATCTCCAGGTCGGCTAATTTACATCTTCATTAGTAAATTATACATAATCCTTGTCAT